>OGQQ01000099.1_pt1 | contig 86952 bp, 111 predicted proteins | sample 1553281 | NCBI WGS metagenome assembly OGQQ01 (sample SAMEA2579937, study PRJEB22360) | human gut metagenome | biome: human gut; feature: human-associated habitat; material: faeces | place: Denmark | collected 2008/2010 | reverse complement strand
AAGAAGGAATTGGTTGCACAAAGTGTTGGACAAAAGCTGTAAAAAAATTAAGAGGCGATTAAATGTTAAGAATAGTTGAAAATTGGAAAGATATTCCTAATTTTGAAGGATTATATATTTGCTCTAATTTAGGTAGGATTATTAGAGTTGAAAGATATGTAAAAAATCGAAATGGACTTAGAAAATTAAAAGAAAAAGAAATGAAATCAAAGATAGATAAAGATGGATATGAGATAGTATGTTTGCATAAAAATAAAAAGCAATACACTTTTGGAGTACATCGTTTAGTTGCAATAACTTTTATATTAAAAGATGATTTAACTAAAACACAAGTAAATCATAGGAATGGAATTAAAACAGACAATAGAGTAGAAAACCTTGAATGGGTTACTCCAAAAGAAAATATAGTTCACGCAATATCTACAGGTTTAAGAAAGAAATTTAAAACAAGTAATCATAATGGCGAAAATAATCCAAATAGTAAATTAAGTAAGAATGAAGTATTGGATATTATAAATAATAAATCAAATGGATTGAATATAAAAAATGTTTATGAAAAATATAAAACTAAAATATCATATAGCGGATTAGAGCAAATATGGTATGGATATAGATGGAAAGAAGTTTTGTAGAAAAAAGTGGAGGAGGAGTAAATGAAACATATAACACTAAAAGAAATGTTTAATACCTTAAGTGACTGCATTTTAAACAATAAAGAACAACCCTGTTTCTATTATAAAAGAGGAAATGAATATGTTTTAATACAAGAAGTAGATTTAATGGATTCCAGGTTTAGAACAGTAGATAATGATTTTTCAGAATATGAATGGGAATTAGAAAAAAGCAATATTTATATGAAGGAGGACAAGCAATGACAGAAGATAAAAAGATAGAACAGCTTATAGCAATGGGAGTAAAGTCAATAAATATAAGTAAGGATAAATATGAGAGATTAAAACCAGAAACTAAGAACTTAATTAAGCTTAATAATATAAAATTAAATTTTGAGGAGGAAAAATAAATGAGCAATGAAGAATTTATAAAAAAAGCAAAACAATTAGTAAGAGAATATGCAATAGAGCATTTAGACAAAACAGATGAGATACCAAATTTTAATGTGTATATAGTATGGAGTTGTAAGATATTACAAAACAGTAAAGCATTATTAAGTACAGATTTAAAAGATGGAATGTATTATGAATTGACTTACAATGGAGATAAAAAAGAAATATATTTTGATGCTTATAAAAAATTCGAAAATAAATGTATAAAAGCAGAATAGTTAAGTAGATGACTAAAAAGAAAGAGGAGGCTACATAGAAATAGTAGGAGGTAACAATGAACAAGATAATTATAAATGGCAAAGAAATAGAATGCGATGGAAATAACATACAAGTAATTAATAATAAAGTATATGTTGATGGAAAGATAATATCAGAAGAGGCAAAAAAGAAAAGCAATATATATGTATATGGAGATGTTGAAAATATAGAATGTGAAGGATCAGTTGAATGTGACAATGTTAAAGGTAATATAAAAGCAGGAGGCTCAATAAATTGTGATAATGTTGGCGGAGATATTAGTTGTGGAGGTAGTGTAAATTGTGATGAAATAAGAGGTAATGTAAATGCAGGTGGAAGTATTAATAGATAAATTAAACATAAGGAGGTAAAAATGAATATATGGGTAACTTCTGATTTACATTTTGGACATAAAAATATAATAAAGTATGAAAATAGACCATTCAAAGATATAGAAGAAATGGATAAAGCGATTATAGAATTATGGAATAAAACTGTAAAGAAAGATGATAAAGTATATATTTTAGGAGACTTTAGTTGGTATAAAGGTAAAAAAACAAATGAAATATTATATAAGTTAAATGGAAGCAAATCTTTGATAATAGGAAATCATGATAAAAACTTTTTACAAGATAAAAATTTTGATAAATATTTATTTAAAGAAATTTGTTATTACAAAGAGATTAAAGTTAATAAAAAAAAGATAGTAATGTTTCATTATCCAATTATTGATTGGAATGGAAAATTTGAAGGAAGTATTCATTTATACGGTCATGTTCATACAATTATAAGTACAGATACAGAATATATGGATAATATATCAAATGAATATAAATGTATAAATGTAGGAATAGATGTTCACAAAAGACTTTTAAATTTGGAGGAATTATTATGAATAGAAATGAATTTATTATGAAAAGATTAAAGGAACATTATGAGCATATAAAAGATAGATATGATGTTGCTTATTTAGGATTGCAAGGTAGCCAAAATTATGAATTAGATATCTATGATGATGATTATAAATCTGATATAGATACAAAAGCTATTGTTTTACCTAGCTTTGAAGATATTGTGCTTAATAAAGCACCAGTAAGTAAAACAATAGTGCTAGATAATAATGAGCATATTGATGTAAAAGATATAAGAGTAATGCTTGAAAATTTTAAAAAGCAAAATATAAATTTTATAGAAATATTATTTACTAAATTCAATATAGTAAAACTAGAATATAGTGAGCAGATACAAAAATTGATAAAAGCGAGAGAACAAATTGCTAGATTAAATATAAATCAAGCTTTAAGATGTATATCTGGAATGAGTAAAGAAAAGTTAAAAGCCTTAAAACATCCGTATCCTGCTACAGTAGATAAAATAGAAAAATTCGGATATGATCCAAAACAATTACATCATATTTTAAGAATGAATGATTTTATAAAAAAATATGGAATAGAAAAAAGAAGATATCAAGATTGCTTAATTCCAGACAATAAAGAATATTTAATCGAAATAAAAAAAGGAATTTTAAGTGAAGAAGAAGCAACAAAGTTAGCAGAAGAAACAGACCAAGAAACATATAAAATCAAAGAAAGCTTATTAACAAAACAAGATGAAATTAATCAGAATGCAATAGATGTTTTAAACGATGTAAAATACTTTATTTTAAAACAGAAATTTAGAAATGAATTATTAAAGGATAATTAAATAAGGAGGTACAAAAGATTGGAAATTAAAACCTTAATCAGATTATTAAAAAACTACAAAGAAAATAAAGCTACATTAAACATTAGATTAAAAGAATTAAAGAACAAAAGAATAGAATTAAAGAATCTAGTAGTAGATACTAGTATAAGTGGAATAAATTATAATACGGAAGGAATACATAGTAAAAATACTATATCAGACAAAACAGGAAACAGTATTATTAAAACAGATGATAAAAGAATAAAATTAGAAGAGGATATAGCAAAACTAGAAGAGGAAATAAGGCGATTAAGAAAAGATGTGGAAACAGTAGATGACAGATTAGAGATATTAACATATAAAGAAAAACAACTATTAATTGCAAGATATATCGAAGAATGCAGCTATGCTGACATAGGAAATAGAGTATATTATCAGATATATAGTGAAACAAGAAGTGAAGATACGATACAAAGAATGATTAATAGAGCATTAAAAAAAGTGTCAAAAATATAGAAAAATGAAAATGCGGTTATTTTGCGGTTAAATTGCGGTTGTTTTGCACTTGTTTTTTCAAAAACAGTAGTTTATAATTTATAATAGCAACAGAAAGTTGTGATGGCTCCTTTCATTATTAAATTATTCAATTATAATTACTACGTGAAATTGTGACATATATAGTCACAATTTTTTATATTGCGGGATAGAGCAGCTGGCAGCTCGTTGGTCTCATAAGCCAAAGGTCACAAGTTCGAGTCTTGTTCCTGCAACCATAAGAGTAGACGTTTTATATGTCTACTCTTTTTAAATGTACTAGACATTGTGAATCGTTGAAAGATCACCTCCTTTCTTATATAAAATATTTGACTAAACAAGCTATTTCTAGTGTAGCTTGTTTTTTATTTTATAAGGAGAATGAAATGAAACTAAAAATTATAATTTTATATTTATTAATAAAGGTAATGAACGTATATGAAAGATAAAATAAATTGGAAAGAATGCATGAAACGTAAATGTGAGCAATGCAAATATTATGATAAATGTTTTAAAGAAAGCGGTGAAGAAGATGGAAATAGAAAAAAAGGATACAGAAGAATTAAGAAATCTAGCTAAAATATTTAAACAAATAACAGACATTTTAAATGAAGTAGTAGATATATCTGATAAATTAGAGAATAACACATTAGAAATTTCAGAAGAAGAGGCAAATGAAAAAATAGAAGAATTATTAGGCAGATTTATTATACAGTTATTAAAAATCAATAAAAAAATAGGAGAGTAAAATGAAAAAAATAAAGTTTTTAGTGAATGTTCCAGACAAATATACAAGAGAAGAATACAAAGAAGGACAAGTAAAACAATTTAATAATAAAAGAGCAGAAGAGATATTAAAAGCTAGAAGAAATAATGGAGAGCCATATGCAGTTGAAGTAACAGAAAAGAAAGAAACAGCAACAAAGAGAGTAGAAAAAGAAAATGCAATGAAGGAATAGTTATGACAGAAAGAGATAATCCATTAATTGCAAAGAAATACAAAAGCAAAAAATGGCAGAAGTTAAGAAGGCAGAAATTAATATTAAATCCTATGTGTGAAAGATGTGAAAAGAAAGAAATATATGTTCCTACTTATTTCGTACATCACAAAGAATATATAACAGAACAGAATTATGAAGATGACAATATATTTTTCAATATAAATAATCTAGAGTCTTTATGCAAAAAGTGTCACAACACTGAACATTTTGCAGACAAAGTAGAGTACAAGTTTGATGAAAACGGAGATTTAATAAAGAATGAATATTGAACAAAGAGCAATAGATGACGAAGTATATACTATAACTATATTGAAAAGCCTAACAGATAAAGACAGAATAGATTTAGAAGAAGGTATTAAATCATTACAAAAACACAAGGATTGTAGTAGAATACATTCTTCTAAGTTTATTATTGTTAATACTCACAAGACCAAAGAAGAGATAGAAGAAATAAATAATCAAGATAAGATTCAAGATTTGTTTAGAGTGTACAAAGAGAATAATAGTCAAGAGTATCAGATAGAAGACAATACATTAATAGATGAGGTAAACAACTTAAAGCTTACAGATAAAAATAAAAAAGAATTAAATAAAAAAATTAATTTAATTAATGATTCTATCAAAGAATTAGAAGAATATAGGAAGAAACTGGAAATAATTATAGTAAAATAGCCCCCCATAACCTTACAAAATCAATGCCTATGGGAGAACGGTGGGTGGGCATTCGAAAGATTCGAACAAAACATACACGAGGGGTGTGGTATGAATGGATACAGAAAAGAATATTTCTGCAGCAATACTAGACGAAAATAAAGAGTATAAACTAACGGAAACAGAATTAAAAGAAAAAAGAGAGAAAATAAGAAAAACGACAAATGAATTAAAGAAAATATTTTGCAAATTAGATAAAAATACTCTTAAGTTAGTAGAAAACATAATCCAAGAATTAGCCTTTATGTCAGTGACTTTAGAGGAAAATCGAAAATACATAGAAGAACATGGTGTAAAAGAAATATACATGAATGGAAAAGGTCAATTTGGATACAAAGAATCGGTTGAAAGCAAAAATTACAATGCAATGATTAAAAACTATACTAATCTTACAAAGGAAATAATTAATTTTTTACCAAAAAGCGAGAAGAAAGGAGCAGGAGAAGATTTACTTAAATTTATTGCTGGTGGAAACAAATGAATTATATAAAAGAATATGTAGAAAAAATAGAAAGTGGAGAAATTGTTGTAGGTAAAAAAATAAAAAAAATATATAAAAAATTATTAAAGGAAAGCTCGAATGAAAGCCTTCCTTTTTATTTTGATGAAGAAAAAGGAAATAGACCGATTAATTTCATTGAAACTTTTTGCAAGCAAGCAGAAGGAGAAATAGGAAAACCTATAAAATTAGAATTGTTTCAAAAGGCATATATACAAGCGTTATTCGGCTTTATATATAGAGATACAGGTTTAAGAAGATTTAATGAAACAATGTTTTTAGTAGGAAGAAAAAATGGAAAAACAACAATGCTATCAGCTATTGCTTTATATATGATGATTGCAGATGGAGAAGGATCAGCAGAGTGCTATTCAGTAGCAACAAAGAAAGATCAAGCCTCTAAAGCTTTTAAAAGTGCGTGTGCAATGAGAGCACAATCACCAGAAATAAGAGCAATAGTAAACAAAAGGCGAAGCGATATGTATATGCCGACTACATTTAGTAGTTTTGAACCACTTTCAAGTGATTCAGATACTTTAGATGGACTTAATGCACATCTTGTAATTATAGATGAATTACACGCTATAAAAGACAGAAATTTATACGACGTAATGAAACAATCAACATCTTCTCGTAGACAACCTTTAGTTGTAATGATAACGACGGCAGGAACAGTAAGAGAATGCATATTTGATGATATATATAACTATGCTAATAATGTTTTAGATGAAATAGTTAAAGATGATTCATTTTTACCAGTTTTATACGAATTAGATAAAACAGAAGAATGGAAAGATATAAGCTGTTGGGCAAAAGCTAATCCAGGCCTTGGTACAATAAAACAATATAAATATCTTGCAAAACAAGTAGAAAGAGCTAAAAATGATACAAGCAGCAAAAGATCTACATTATGCAAAGATTTTAATATAAGAAGTAATTCAGAAGAAAAATGGTTAGACTTTGATACTGTCAACAATGAAGAAAAATTTGATATTGAAGAATTAAGAGGAACATATGCAATTGGAGGAGCAGACTTATCAAGTACATTAGATTTAACTTGCGCAACATTAATTGTATTAAAGAAAGGAAAGATTTATGTTTTACAACAATACTTTATTCCTGAAGATACCATAGAAGAAAAAGAAAATGACGACAAAGTACCATACAAAATTTGGAAGGAAAGAGGACTTTTAACTACTTGCCCTGGAGCTAAAATAAATTATACAGCAGTAACAGAATGGTTTATTAAGATGCATTATGAATACGATATATCCCCTCTTTGGATTGGATATGATAGGTGGGGAAGTACATATTGGGTTGACGAAATGAAAGAAAATGGTTTTCAAATAGAACAAGTAATACAAGGAGCGCAAACAATGTCAAACCCAATGAAACAATTAGAAGCAGACTTAAAAGAAAAAAAGGTAGTGTATAACAATAATCCTATTCTTAAATGGTGTTTATTAAATACAGCAATAGAAATTGATAAGAATGACAATATACGTCCAGTAAAAGGAAAAAAATCAAAAGAAAGAATAGACGGAACAGTATCTTTAATTGATGCTTATGTTGTCCTATATAGGAAAATGCAGGACTATTTAGTTTTACAGGAGGAATAATATGAAGAAAAAAAGAAGCTTATTTGAGCTTATCTTTAATATAAAAGAACAAAGACAAGACACGATACAACCACAATATAAAATGCTGAATAGTTATGAAGCACAATTTACTACATTGAGTGGAGATACATATGATAGCAAATGTGCTAGACAATGTATTGATAGAATTGCTACTCATGCTGCTAAACTTATACCAAAACATATAAAAGGAAGCATAAGCAACAACATTAAAGGAGATATTAATTATTTACTAAGTGTACAACCAAATCCTTTAATGGATACTTACAATTTTATTTACAAAACTGTTTCAATTTTAGAGAACGATAACAATGCTTTTGTTTATATGGCTAGAGATGAAACAGATTTTATAACAGGATTTTATCCAATTTTAGCACAAAACTATTTCTTATTTGAAGATGCTACAGGTAATCTATTTCTAAAATTCAAATTTATCAATGGACAAGAATATTTTTTATTATATACAGACTTAATACATTTAAGAAAATTTTATAATAAGCATGATATTTTTGGAACAAACAATAAAGTATTACAAACTGATTTAGAAACAGCACATACTGCAAACGAAGGAATAAGTAATGCGATAAAGACTACTGCTAATTTAAAAGGAATATTAAAATATAATGCTGTATTAAAACAAAAAGATATAGAAGAAAGTAAAAATGCTTTTGTTAGAGATTTCTTAAATCTAGAAAACGAAAGTGGAATTGCTGCAATGGACTCTAAAGCAGAATTTCAAGAAATAAATATGAAACCAATTACGTTAGATAGCGAACAATTAAAACAAGTTAATTACAATATTTTCGATTATTATGGAATCTCTGAAAGCATAATAAGAAACGATTATACTTTCGAACAATGGAATGCTTTTTACGAAGGTGTAATTGAACCTTTGGCAATGCAATTGAGTAATGTATTTACTATAAAAATATTTAATAAAGAAAGTATAAAAAGAGGAAATAAAATAGTATTTACTGCAAATAGATTACAATATGCAAGTTTGACAGATAAGACAAACTTATTAAAAGTTGTAATACCAGCAGGTGTAATTAAGACAGATGAAATTAGAGAGGTATTAGACTTTGCACCTCTTGGAGGAGAAGAAGGAGAAAGAATAGTACAATCTCTAAACAATATAGATAAAGAAATAGCTAACGAATACCAAGGAGGAAAAAACAATGGAAAATAAATATTATGGTTTAGCTAATTTACGTGCATTAGAAGATGATAATAAGCAAATGATATTAGAAGGCTATGCAATTAAATTTAATCAACCTACACAGCCAAAATTCAAAGAATTATATGGATATACAGAAATAATAAGCCCTAGAGCATTAGACGACACTGATTTGTCTGATGTACCACTTAAATACAATCATTCTGATGGAAAGGTAATATTAGCAAGAACAAGAGGAGGTACATTAAATCTTATTAAAGATGAAATAGGATTAAAAGTACTAGCAGTTTTAAATAGAAATATACCAGATCATGTATCTGTTTATGAAGCAGTAAAAAGCAAATTAATAGATAAGATGAGCTTTGGATTTTTTGCTGATGAAGATATGAACTCTTATGATGCAGAAAGTAGAACAATAACTGTTAATAGAATTACAGCATTAACAGATGTATCTGTTGTAGATATTCCTGCGTACGATTCTACAGAAGTGTATGCAAGAAATTTAAAATCTTTAGAAAATATGGACAAATCTAAAGAATTAGAAATTAAGAAAAGAAAATTAAAAGTTTTATTAAGTTTATAATACCGAAAGAGGCTAGCTGGAGAGCTAGCTTTTTCTGACTGGAGAGGAAGATAGGATTTTTATAAAACAGCTGGAGAGCTGTCATTTTTTATTTTAGGAGGAAGTTATGAGCAAAGAAGAAATACTAAAAAGAAAAGAAGAATTAAGACAATTATTAAATGAAGCCAAAACAGAAGAAGAAATAAACGAAATTGAAAAAGAGGCTAAAAAACTAGAAGAAATCGAAGAAAAACAAAAAGAAGATATCACAAAAGAAGAAGAAAGACAGTTACTAACAAAAAGTACATTAAGCCAATTAAAAAAAGATACTGAAAATTTAGAAAAAAGAAGTCTAAAAGTTAGAGAGGATGGAGAACCAATGGAAAAAGAACAAAAAAGAACATTAGCACAAGTTTTAGAAAGTCCAGAATATAGAACAGCATGGGCTAAAAAATTAATGGGAAGACCAGAAAAAGATTTTACAGAAGAAGAAAAGAGAGCATTAGGAGATGCAATCACAACAACTGATACAGAATTTGTTGCTTCTGCTGCTGAAACACAAGGAATTAACAATGGCGGATTATTTATTCCAAAATCTGTAAGAAGTGACATCATGGAAATTATAACAGATTCAAGCCCAATTTATAGAGATGTAAGAAAATTAAATGTAGCAGGAAATATTGAATTACCATACTTAGACGAAGCTGATGATGCTGAATGGTATACAGAACTTAAAGAAACAAAAAATGAAGGACAAAAATATGCTAATTTACAATTAACTGGATGGGAATTAGCTAAAGATGTTGAAATTACATGGAAATTAGAACAAATGGCAGTAGACAGCTTTATTCCATTTATTGTTGAAGAATTAGCAGCAAAAATGGGTATAGCTTTAGTAAATGCTATTATCTATGGAGATGGAGTAAACAAACCAAAAGGAATCACAAAAGATTTAACAGCAATTAAAGAAGGGGAAACACCAGTAGACAGAATAATTGCTACATATAAATCTTTATCAACAGAGGCTAGAAGAGGAGCAAAAACATATATTTCTACAAATGTAAATATAGATATTTGTGGATACAAAGATAACAATGGAAATTATCCATTCTTACAAGGTCTTGCAACAAATAAATTAACTCCAGTTGAAGTGGATCCATATTTAAAAGATGACGACATAATCTCTGGAAACATGAGAAATTACATATTAAACGAAGTTACACCAGTTAGAGTAGATAAAGAATCAAAGATAAAGCCAAGAAGAATCGTTTATGGAGGATATGCAATATATGATGGTGTAGCAAGACCAAAATATTTTGCATATAGCCAAAAAGCAGAATAGGAGGAACTAATGGATACTAAAGTAAAATTTTTAAAAAAATTAGCACTAAAAGTAACATCTGCAACTTCTGAAAATGAAGTTGCAGGCGAAACAGTGTGCGAAGTATTAGATTACATAGTACAGAATTATAAGGAAAGTGCTGGTAGTCAAGGACCTGCTGGACCTCAAGGCGAAAAAGGCGATACAGGTGAACAAGGTCCAAAAGGAGACAAAGGAGATACTGGAGCGGCAGGTAAAGATGGAAAAAGTGTAACAGCTATAGCTTTAACTACAGATGAAACAGGAAAAGTAACAGGAGGAACAGTAACATTTTCTGACGAGAGCACATCTGCAATAACTGTTACACAAACAGGAGTTTAGGAGAAAAATAAATGGACAAACTACTAAAACTAGCGAAACAATCTTTAAGCATAGTTGAAACTGCAACGGCTAAAGATGAAGAAATAAAAATGTGGATAAATGCAGGAATAGCAGATCTAGAAAGGCAAGGTATCAACATTAAAAAAGATAACAGCTTAATAGATTCTGCTATTATTATGTTTGTAAAGGCTAATTTTGGCAATGTAGACATTAAAGACAAAGAGTCTGCACAGAAAGTATACAACTATCTCTGTGCTAATTTAGGTTTATCTACAGACTATAAGGTGGCTGATAAAGATGCATGATGTTGAATGTATTTTACTATCTAAAGAAATCATACAAGATGAAATAGGAGTAGAAAAAGAAATAACAAAAGAAAGTCCTATACCAATTATCAAGATTGAAGATATATATGCTAATGAATATTATGCAGCCAACCAATCTGGATACAAACCAACACTAAGACTAAAAATAAGTGCTTTAAATTATGAAGGTCAGTCAGAGCTTAAATATATGGAAACCATCTATACTATCATAAGAGCGACAGACCCTTATTTAGATGAAGTGACACTTATCTGCGAAAGGAAAATAAAAAATGTCTAAAAGCATATCTGGAGAAATGTTAAGTAAAGAAATAATGAAAGCATTAGAAGGATATGCAGATGATATATCAGATATTGTAGAAAAAGACGCAAATGAAGTAGCAAAAGAAGCCTTAGTTGCAATAAAGCAAGAGTCTCCAAAAGGCTCAACAGGAGAGTATTCTAAAGGCTGGAAAATTAAAAAAATAAAAAAAGTGAAAAATATGTACTCGGTTAAATTATACAACAAAGAACATTATCAACTTACTCATATACTAGAGTTTGGACATACTACAGCAGATGGAGGACATACAGAAGCACAACCACACATAAGACCAGTTGAAGAAGAATATGGAAAAAAGTTTGAAGACAAATTAAGAAAAGATATAGGAGGCTTAAAATGACATTAGAAGAATTAAAGCAAAGATGTATAGAACAAGGCTTTAAATATGCATATGGAAGATTTAAAAAATCTACACAGCCCCCACACTTAGTTGCAATAACAACTGATACAGACAACTTCATGGCAGACAATAAAGTTTATAAGAAGAGACTGCCAATAAAATTAGATTATACATATATAGACAAGAATATAGAAGAACAAAACAAAATAGAAGATATTATTCTATCGGATATTCCGTGGGATAAAACAGAAGAAACTTACTTGAAAGATGAAGGCATCTGGCAAGTAAGTTATTTTTTCGAAATTTTAATTTAGGAGGAATAAAAATGCCAGAAACAAAAAATAAAATATTATATGGTATAGAAAAATGTTATGTAGCATTATTAACAGAAACTGAGGAAGGCATAACATATGGAACACCATTTCCTGTAAAGGGAGCAAGAGGGCTAAATATGGATCCACAAGGAGAGTTAACTAAAATATTTGCAGACAATATTGTATATTTTAAAGCAAACTCAAACCAAGGTTATGAAGGAGATTTAGTATTATTAATTACTCCTGAGGAATTTTTAACACAAATTCTAGGACAAACAAAAGATACAAATGGAGCTGTATTTGAAAATGCTGACGATAAAATAGCAAGATTTGCGTTAATGTTTGAAGGAAAAGGAGACGAAAAGGCTAGAAGATGGGTATTTTATGATTGCACAGCTACTAGACCAAGTAGAGAAAACAATACTCAAGAAGAAAGTGTAGAAGCTGGTGAAGATACTATGACAATTACTATGTCTCCAAGAACAAGCGACAAAATGGTTAAAGCTTACATTGAACCTTCTGAAGAAAATCAAGATGTATATGATACTTTCTTCACAAAGGTATATGAAAAGAATGCAGTTGCAGGAGTATAGAATATGCTTATAAAAATAGAGAATAAAGAATATGTAGGTTGTTGCAATGCAATGACCTATATTTTTTATAATAAAGTATTTAATCTTAATATTTTTGATGACTTGGACAAAATAAAAGGATGTCTAATAAAATTCAAATTACAAAGTGGGAATAAAGATGATATAGATAATATGGTCGATATAATACTACGATTAATCTACATTCTTATTTATACAAATAATCAAAATGAAATAAATAGTTTTGAAAAATGGAAAAAGCAACATGAGCATGAAGTTATAGAGTTAGAAACAATAAATGAAGTAATAGAATTTTTTGTTGATAATTTTTATAGTCAAGAAGTAAAAGAAGAATTAGATAAAATAAAAGTTTCCAAAAATGAAGATGAACCTATTATTTTTCAAGAGCATACATTTCTAAATCAATGTTTAAATATAGGACTTAACATAGAAGATATGACAAAATTGTCATATGTAGATATTTGCAAACTTTTAATAGTAAATATGAATAAAGCCAAAAATCTAAGAAAACCAAAATATAAGATAGCAACTACTCAAGATTGGGATGCACTTGCAGCATCATAGGAGGAATTATGCCAGGGAATATAAAAGGAATTATTGTGGAGATTGGAGGAGACACCTCTAAATTACAAAAAGCATTAAATAAAGTAAATAGTCAAAGTAATTCTTTAAGTAAAGAGCTTAAAGGAATAAACAGTTTATTAAAATTAGATCCAAAAAATGTAGAACTATTAAGTCAGAAACAAGAAATATTAAATCAAAGCATAGATACAACGCAAGATAAATTACAACAATTGAAAAAAATAAAAGAAGAAGCAGATAAAAAAATGACTTCTGGAGGTAAGATTTCTGAAGAAAACTATAGAAACTTACAGAGAGAAATCATATCAACACAGAATAAATTAAATGGACTAACAGACGAATTAAAACAATTTAATGCAGAAAATACTCAATTAAGCAAAGCGAGTAAAAAAATCGAAGAATATGGCAATAAAATTTCTAAGGTTAGCGATAAAGTAAATGATTTAGGAAACAAGGCTTCTGTTGCATCTGGAGCAGTGGTTGCTGGTGGAATAGCTTTAGCAAACAGTGCAATGTCTGTAGAAGATGCAGTTGCAAAATATGTTTCATCTACAAATACTGCTACAAATGAAACTGAAAAATATAAAACTGTCTTAGAAAACATAAATAAAGCAAATTATGGAGATGGCTACGAAGATATTGCAAACTCAATGGCAGCAGTAAAGATGCAGCTAAAAGATATAAATGATGCAGATTTAGAAAATATTACAGAAAAAGCAATTGCATTAAGAGATTTATTTGGTTATGACGTTTCTGAAAGTATAAGAGCTGTTAAAGCGTTAATGGACAACTTTAATATTACTGCAGATGAATCTTTTAATTTAATTGCAGAAGGAAAAAAACAAGGATTAGATTTTTCAAATGAACTGTTAGACAATGTAAATGAATATTCTGTACAATTTAAAAAATTAGGATTATCTGCAGAAGATATGTTTAATATCTTCAAAGTAGGTTCTGAAAATGGTGCTTTTAACTTAGATAAAATAGGAGATGCTGTTAAGGAATTTTCTATAAGAGCTATAGATGGTTCTAATACGACAAGTGATGGATTTAAAAGAATCGGACTTAATGCAGATGAAATGGCTAAGAAATTTGCAAACGGTGGAGAAACTGCAAAACAAGCATTTATTGAAGTAGTAAATAGACTAGGGAAAATGGACGACAAAGTATCACAAAGTGTTGCTGGAGTCGACCTATTTGGTACGATGTGGGAAGACTTAGGTCCAACAGTAATAAGTAGTTTCAGTAAGATGGATGCAGGAATTTCTAAAAGTAGTAATTCTATGCAGGAGTCTATTGACGAGTTATATGATACAACAAAGAAAAAAGCAGAAACACAATTAAAAAGATTACAAAGTTTAGGCGCTGACTTTGGAGAAGAAATGCTACCAGTTCTCGAAAAAATAATTGATAAAGCAGAAGATTTTATTGATTGTTTAGAGAATATGAGCGACGAGGAAAAAGAGAATGTAGCTAAAATAGCTCTACTAGTAGCTGGCTTTGGACCGCTGACTAAAGTAGTAGGAAGTTCAACATCGGCTATAAAAGGATTAGCTAGCATTTTAAAATTATTTGGTGGAACTGCAAGTGCTACAGCTGGAATAATAGGAATAGGCACAGCAGCAATGTATGCATATCATTTAGAACAAACAAAAGTTACTAGAGAAGCTAATTCATTAAGAATGGAAATAGAAAAACAATCTAAATCTTTTGAAGACTTAAAAACTCAACAAGAAGCACAGCTAGAATCAGAATTTGCACACATTAATACTACTCAATCATTATGGAATGAATTAAAAAAAATAACAGATGAAAATGGCAAAATAAAAAGTGGATATGAAGAAAGAGCTAAAGTAATAACATCTACACTATCTGAAGCTCTAGGTAAGGAAATTGATATAAATGACAATGTAATACAAAGTTATAAAGACTTACAAACAGAAATTGATGAAACAATACGAAAGAAAAAAGCACAAGCTATAATTAATGCTGAACAAGAAGCTTATGATAAAGCTATAGCAGAAAGAACAAATGCAGAAAAGCAATTAATGGAACTAGAGAAGAAAATAGAAGACAACAGAAATGAATATGCTTTTGCAGATTATGGACGAAGAATACAATTGGATATGGATTTACAATCTCTAACAAAGACATATCAAGAACAAAAAGATTTAGTAAGCGATTACAATGCAACAATAGCAGATTATGAATATGACTTTGCATTAATGACTCAAGGAAGTGCAGAATCTTTAGAAGAACTAATGCAAAGAAATGCAGTCACATTACAAACAGATACTTCTAACTTAGAAACAGAAACAATTAAACAAATTGGTGTTTTAACAAATAGACTTACTACCTATAAAGACTTAAAAAACAAAGAGTTGGAAGCAGGAAATGAAGTGAATGCTAAAGCTTATCAACAACAAATGAATGCGGATCAAGAGCAACTTCAACTAGTTGTAAATTCACTTAAAGGACAAATAACCAAAGTAGAAGATTTAACTCCAGAACTAGTAAAAGCATATGGAGATATTGCTGGATATTCTACAGATGAGTTTAATAAAGCAGTATCGGGATTGCCAGAAGATGTACAGAAAGTCTTAAATGAATTAGTTTGGACAACATCTTCAAATACAACTTTGGCTGGAGCAAATGCAACACTAGGAGATAGAGCAGCAGCAGCTTTTAAAGAAAAATATAATTCAAACGAAGGAAAAATAGCTTCTGACGACTATATTGAAGGTGCTAAAAATGGAATTAAATCAAGTTCTGGAGGATTTTGGAACTTATTGTTCAATATTGGTAGCAGAGGAAATAGTCAATTTAGAAAAGGACTTGGAGATGGCTCGCCATCAGTTTTAGCAGAAAAGGCATTAACCGATTATTTTGCTGGAGCTGAAATCGGAGCAGACAAATCTGGAAAACAAATATTAGATACATTAAACAAATATGGAAAAGAAGCTAATAATGAATTTAATAAAGGATTGAACAAAAAAACATCAGAAAATGAGTTATTCGGAAGCTTATCAAATTCTCTATTAAAAGGTATTAATGAAGGAAACTTCGACAGCGTATTAAAACTAAATCGTAATATTATAATGCAAGGAACTAATATTCCAAAAAACAACATTAATAATAATGTATATAATGTAAATATATATACGCAAACATTAGATGAAAATAAATTAGAACAATGTTTTAAGTATGTGAATAGAAAATTTGGCAACATATATTCATAATTTCATTTATGTGTTATAATCAGCAAATAGGAGGGGATTTTATGGTATGTCCAAATTGTAAAAAAGTAATTCCAGATGGTTCTGAAAGATGTCCAGAATGCTTGGTAAATATTGAAGCTTTTAATAGGGAAGCAAAGTTATATGGAACAGAAAAGAGATCAAAATTTATTACTACAGCCATAACAATAATGATTGTATTCTCACTAATATTAGCTGTAATATGTTTTATTGCTAAAATATATTTATTAGGAGTTATAGCTCTTTTTGCATTAGCACCAGAAATATTTATATTAAAAATTGCAGAAACGATAATAGACTTATTACAAGAGATTAGTCAAAAAATGGATAGGTAGATATTTACAAATAAAGTAATTATATATATAATCTCTTTAGGAGGGGATTATATGAAATGTCCAAAATGTGGAAACACTATATCTGAACTAGACGAAAAATGTCCAGTTTGCGGTTTGACTTTTGATGATTACGAAGAAGAAAAAAAGCTTATAGAAGAAAATAAGCAATCAACATCAATTAATATAGTAAAAAGAATTGTCGTTGCACTTCTTTCTATTAATTTTATTTTTATGTTATTTTTAGAAAATTATTATGTAGGAATAGCAAGTTTAATTGTAGCAATTGTAGTTTGGACACTTCTTACAGCAGAAGAAAAGAAAATTAATTTACTACAAGAAATAAGTGAAAAATTAGATAAATAAGGTAAAAAACGGCTTACGAGAATAGATTTTAAGCCGTTTTATTTTATTGTTAGAGTAATTATATACCTTAAAAATACGATAAAAGAGCAGTTTTTGAACTGTTCTTTTTTTATTTAACTGGAGGAAAAAATGGTAAGACAATTTAGACTTATTAACGAAAAAGGACAAGAATTTAATTTAATGGATTTATATAATTCTTGTTTTTTATCTGAACCTGACGGATTAGGCTATTCATATAACACTACTTATGAACAGATAGGAAATTCATTTTTCGAAACTTTAAGAAATGTACAGCAAGGACAAATAACAGGAACAGCTAATTTTAGTTGTTACGATAATTATAAAAGTTTTGTAGATTATATAGAAAGCTCTGAAAAATTAAGGTTTGGATATAAAATACCATACAAAAATCTTCCGATTAAAGAGTATTTAAAAGATGTAAACATTCAAAGCACTGGAAAAGGTCAAATAGATACAGACGGAATATTAAAATGTCCAATTACATTTGATTGTTTAAGTCTATGGTATGAAGAAAATAAAACTATATATTCTACTTCTGCGCAAGCAAATGAAATTAGATGGGATTTTAAATGGGATAGCAAATTTGTTGACTACAACAATAGGACGTTAGAGTACATAAACCAAGGTCACGTACCAGCTCCCGTTTTAGTTAAAATCAAAGGACCTATTAAAAATCCGATATTGACTCTAAAAGTTGAAGGACAAGTTTATCAAGAAATAGAAGTAAATGTAGATTTAAAAGAATATGAAACATTTGAGTATTGTACACAAGGAAATAATTTCTATATTAGAAAGGAAAACACCGATGGCACTTATACAGATTTATTTGAATTAGACAATATAGATCCTTCCAACAATAATGTTATTAAATTTCCAAAAGGAAAATCTTGTGAATTAATTATGTCTGCAGATAACGAAATACTAAATGCAGAAGTTAGTGTTTACGCATATTACAAGGTGGTTTAGATATGGCAAGAAGTGTAACAGTTAAATTTAATGATAAATTATACAATGCAACATATAACGAAACGACTGACGAATATGAAGTAGAGCTAACTGCACCCGAAACTGGTGGAATATATAACGCACAAATTTCTTGTGTAGATGGAGATACAACAAATACAACAGATATAGATATTAGGATTTTAAAGCAAGAACAAGTTAAAATAATAACAGACGATACATATATGTATATATTTGATTATAAAGATTTTACAGTTAAAGATGTTGTTGAATTATCTAATTATGAAATTAATATAGACGAAGAAACAAATGCAAATACCACAGTAAATGTGTTAAAGAAAACGACAGCAAAATCAAACGATATAGTAATGATAAAAGAAAATGGAGAAATAAAATATTGGGGAATTATTCAAGAGATACAAAATGAAAATGGCTCTAAACTATATCAATATACTATTAAATTTATTACGAACATATTCAATCAGGATGTAATGGCAAGAGGAAACAGAGTAAATTCAGCTGTAATAGAAGAGGGATATTATATAATACACAGCAAAATGGATGATAATTTCGTTCTAGATGTTGCAAATGGTTCACATACGTCGGGTACTAACTTACAATTGTACACATTGAACAATACAGAAGCACAAATCTTTAAAATAAGTAGATATGCAGATGGAAGCTATTTAATACAAAATGCAGCATCAGCTTTAACAGTTGATGTAGCAAATGGAGTATTCCAAAATGGTCAAAATGTATGGATGGTTAATTACAATGGTTCTGCAGCACAAAAATGGAATTTTGTAAAAGTTAGCGATAATACATATGCTATATATGTTAGTGGAACTAATTTAGTCTTAGATGCAACTGGAGGTAATGCAGCAAACAATACAAATATTGAATTGTGGAACTATGTTTCAGGAAGTCAGCAAGAATTATGGACTATAGAGCCAGTTGACGAAAATATAATTAAATATATTGGATTAGAAGATTATATTCAGAAAAAAATTGAAGATAACTTTATTAATACGGATGATCCATTTATAAATAGAAATTATATACAATTAGATGTAAAAACGCATACAAAAATAGATGCTTCTGTTTCTACAATAGTAGATGTTCAAGAGAATATATATAATTTTCATACTTTTATAACAAATTGTACGCAACTTTATAATATAAATTTTGATTTCAACATAGTAAATAAAAAGCTAGTAATTACAATAGAAAATAAAGAGTACAAAAAGGAACTTATAGATGTTAATGCACAGCCTATTTCACAGTATACAGAGGTGTTTGAAACAGATGTAATTGCAAAAGTTATTGTTTTAACAAAAAGTGAAGGAACATATACTTTATATTTAAAGACAGACAGAACAACAACAGAAGATGCAACAGATGAGAATAGAGCAGAAGGAAAAACTTCAGTAGTATACTCGGAGCTAATGGCAGATGCAAAGCAAAAAGCATTAGATACGTTTAAAGGTAATTCATATAATCACAATATTACTTTTAATTATTATGATAGAGAAATTAAGGTAGGAACACCTATAACAATAAAAACAAAAGAATCTTTAATATATGATACATATATTTCTGCTATGGTAAAAACAAAAGGAAATAAATTTTATAAATATACGTGTGGAAATATAAGAATCAATTTTATAGATAAACTTAAAAAGGAAAGGAAAAATAAGTAATGTTAAAAGGACATGTTTTTTCGGAGCAGATATTTGGCAATCAAATATTTGCTCTTTTTATTAATACTTTTTTACACGGAAGAAATGGAGTTAGTAATAATTATAAAGAAGGAATGGCAATAACAACAACTGGAAGTAATATACATATCGCTTCTGGGGCTATCTGCATACAAGGAAGATTTTTAGAAGAAGATTCTGGTAGAGATATTGTAGCAGATACAGATAGTCAATATTGTTCTTTAGTTTTAGAAATAAATCTGGATGCTGTTAATACATCAGACAGTTTCTTGCAGGCAGACTATAAAATAATTAAAAATGCTAGCAATTATCCAACTTTGACACAAAATAATATTGTAAAAAATAATGCTGGAACATATCAATATGAATTAGCTAGATTTAGAACTTCATCAAGTGGTATTACAGACTTTCAAGATAGAAGAACTTTTTTAGATTTTGATACGATATGGGACTTTATTGAACAAGAATGGAATGTAAAGTTATCAGAATTAGAAGAAGAATTAGTTAAAGTGGAAGATGGTAGTGCTTATTTCTTAAATTCCAGATTAAAAATATTTCATAATCAAGCCGATGATTCTCAAGGAAAAGAGGGGGATATCGGCTTGGTTTATTTTGATTAGGAGGCTTAAATGGCTAGAATAAACGGTTATGTAACGCAACATAATGAAGCTTACGAATACTATATCGAATGGGAAGAATTTAATATAAATCAACAGGCTAATACTTCTTCTGTTAGAGCTACATCATACATCAAATGCAATCGACATACTTCATGGGCAAATAATAAAACGCAGAGGTTATGGATTGCAGGAAGAGAATTTAGTAACACATTAAATATAAACTTAAGCCCTGGTACTGTAGTAGCTTTATGTTCTGGAACGGTGGATAATATTGGACATAATTGGGATGGTAGTTTAAGTATAGAAATTGCAGCTTCTGGAGATTTACCAAGTGGTTCTGGATATGGTCCGCTTTGGGGTGAAGCCAAGCAAACCGTTTGGCTTACACAAATAGCAAGACAAGCTAATTTTACTTCTGTTGACATACAAAATACAACATTAGAACATTTTGATGTTTATTATAATTTAGATAAAACAGTAGACGCAATACAATACAAAGTAAATAATGGAGCTTGGCAAAATATTAATCCATACTGGGGCAACTGGAACAAAGAAGCAACTTTTGCAGTACAAGGGTTAAATCCTAATACATATTATTCTATACAATTAAAGGCTACTGTTAATGGAATAGATAGTTATTCTTCTGTATACAACGTAAGAACATTAGATATCGCTAGATTTACCAATCTAAGCGATTTCTTTTTTGGGGATGTTGTTAATATAACAAAGACAAATGAATCAAACTGGTGGAATTATCTTACTATTAAAGTTGGAGAAAATGTAATTGTAGAACGTAGAGCTTTAGAATCAAACAATTTAGTATTTACTTTTACACAAGATGATTTAGACAAGTTGTACAAAGCTTTAACTAGTTTTAATAAAACAACTGTAGAATTTATATTAATAACAAATAATGAGCATCAAGATTGGTCAATCTCAAAAAAAGTACAATGTACATTTAACGGTAACCAAATGACAGCACATTATTATACTCAAGACAAAACAAGTAAAAGAGCAAAAGTAATATATTACATAGCAGATGCAACACCAAAAAAAGCAGTTTTTGTAATTAAAAAAGATGGAAAATGGAGGAAGTGTATTTAATGGAAGAAAGAGATATTTTTTTCGAATCAATAAATATAGAGCCTTCTAAAATTTATACAAACTCTAAATTTAAGTTGAAAATAAAAGTTATAGGAACTTCTAGAATATTAACAGAAGATAATAATGTTTTAAATACAGAAAATAATGAAAAATTAGTTTTAGAATAAAGGAGAAAAATATGGCAGATAAAAAAATAACTGAATTAACTGAAGCTACTCAATTACAAGATAATGACATTTTTCCAATTGTTCAAAATTCCGAAACTAAAAGAATTAGCGTTGCAAATGCAAGAACAAAATTTAAAGGAGACAAAGGCGAAAATGGACAAGATGGACAACAAGGTCCAGCTGGTCCAGCAGGAACAAGTATAAATTGTGTAAAAGTAACAGACGAACAAACCGCAATATCTCAAAGTGCAGCAAATCCTAATAATATTTATTATTGGTAGGTGTTAAAAATGGGGACAGCAATAAATGGAACAAAAGTAAATAATTTTTATATAAACGGAAGTAAAGTTAATGGATTTGCAAAAAATGGAGAAATTGTATTTAAACGAGAAGGAGATGCAGTAGCTCCTGTTTACAATTCGCTTGGAATTGTTAGAAACAATAATGCTGGAGAAACTAGAGATACACATTATGCAAAAATTGGAGATAGCGTTCGAGTCCTTATATACTTTGCAGAACAATTAGCAGTTGAGCCTAAAGTAAAAATTGCAAACAAAGAATTTGTTGCTACATATAGGCCTTTAAGTTCCACTAACGGCTTATCTGCATATTATGCAGATTGTGATTTAACAGAAGATTTGCATTTAGCTGTAGGCGAAATTCAAATTGAAGTTTATGGATATGCTGACTCATCAGGAAATGTTGGTGTTAAACTAACAAATGCAGATATAAATAATTCAGCTCACGAATATGTAATATTTGACGATATACCTCCAGAAATAACAATAAAAGACGGAGAGAACGAAACTGTCGGAGATGCTACAAACGGCTACAGTAAGATAAGTTTTAAGATTTATGACAATGTTGCTTTGGCTGGATATACAGTAAATGGAGTAAATGGCGGAACTGTTTCACAAAGTCAATGGGGAGATATTAATAATATTACAAAAGAATTTAAAGGCTGTAAAGAAGGTAACAATATTTTAATTTTAAAAGATATGAGTGGAAATGAAGCAAGTATTGAATTTAAATTAATTTAAAGGAGATTAACAATGTTAATTATAGATGAAACTATTTATTTAGAGCGAAGAACAACAGGAATAATAGAGTTAATAATAGATGATTATATACTACAGATTGGAGATACAATAATATTTGCAGTAAAGAAAAATGCTTGTGAAAAAAATGAATTAATAAGAAAAGAAGTACACATAGATAAGCAAGCAAACAATGTAGAAATTAAAATAAATCCAGAAGACACGGAACAACTAGACTACGGCTGTTATTTTTATGGAATAACAATAAAATTAAAAAACGGAGATATATTTCCGATCATAAAAACAAATAAATTTAGTGTGGAAAGGGTGATACCAAATGTGTAATGAAAGATGCTCTTTACATGCGACAATTAAATCCAAAGTGAACATAACAGGTAAATTAGGTTATGGAATAGAAAATATCGGTAGCACTACCAATTATAATAATTTAGAGAATAAGCCTAAAATAAACAATATTGAGTTAAAAGATAATAAAACTAGTAAAGATTTAAATTTACAAGACAAAATGAAAGAATTTACAAATATAGAATTAGAATCAATTTTTGGAGATTTATAGGAGGAATAAATATGGCTGAAGAAAAAAAATTCGTAGGGGAGAATGCTCTAACATATTTAAAAACATTATTGAAGAATAAATTCGCAAAGAAAGTAGACAAAGAATTTAAAACAGGAAGTCAATCTGATTATAAAGTACTTTCTGACAACAATTTAACAGACGAACTAAAACAGAAAATATTAGATGCAGGAGATAGCTCTTTTAGCGGACAATTTTCAGATTTATCTGGAAAACCTACTACTATTGCTGGATACGGTATAACAGATGCAAAAATAGAAGGAAAGACAGTAACATTAGGTTCTGAATCAGTAACAGTTCCAACTAACAATAATCAGTTAGAAAATGGAGCAGGATATCAAACATCTAGCGAAGTGCAAAGTGCTATAAATACAGCAACTAATGATATGGCAACTAAAACTTATGTAACACAACAATTAGCAAATATAAATAAAAAACAAATAGTAACAAGTATAGAAGAAATGACAGATGCAAATATAATTTATTTAATGTCAAGCAGTGAAGAAGAAGAAAATAATATTTATGATGAATATCTTGTAATAAATGGAAAACCAGAAAAAGTTGGAACTACAGCAGTAGATTTAACGAATTATTTGCAAACAGATGATTTAGTTGAAATACAAAATCAGAAAATAGATGAAATATTTGCTGACCTATAAGGCAGGTGTTAAATATGGCAGATAAAAAAGAATATTTAGGAGAAAATGGAATAAAACGAATTGGACAAAAAGTATTTGAAAAAGCGATTAAATCTACAGAAATACGAGAAATAAAAATAGTTACAGAATATCCAGAACAAGAAGAGCCAAATGTATTATATATGAAGGTGATGTAATGATAATAAAAGATATGCAAATAAACAACAATAGAATAAAAGAAGCAAAACTAAACGGAAATATTGTGTATCAGTTAGATATAAAAGCTCCTAAATTATCATATATTCACATTGAAAGTAGTTCAAACTCGGAAGATGCATATCCAAACGATATAATAAAAATAACAATGACAGCTAATGAAGAATTGTCCATATTACCCAAAGTTTCTATTAATGGGAAACAAGCGCAAGTAAATAAAGATGAAACAGCACAAAATTACACATATATTGCAACTACTTTAGTAACCGAAGATATGAAAACAGGTCAAGTATCTTTTACAATATCTAATTATGCTGATGCTGTAGGTAATGTTGGCTTAACAAAAAATACGACAACAGACAATAGCAAAGTTTATATTAAGAAACAGCTTAAACCTAGTTTTGTATCTATTGCCTGTACTTCTGGAAATAATATTGCAGATGTAGGAGATCAAATATGGGTATATGTTACTTTACCACACGGACTAACAGCATTGCCAAAAATTAAAATAAATGGATATGATGTACAAGTAATCAAGAATCAGGAGAATAACGAGACTATTACTTATGTTGGAATATTAGTAGTAACTAGAGATATGCAAGATGGTAAAGTGAATTTTGAAATATATGGATATATAGATGCAGAAGGAAATGTTGGAGAAATAGTAACACAACCAACAAACGGGACTTCTGTATCAATAAAGAAATCTATTCCTAAACGTAACATTGAAAAAGGAGATAATCTATTTAACAAAATCATATATGTAGATATCCCAAACGATATATCAATTGAAAAAGAAGAGTATGGAGATATGTTAAATTGTAAAGCTTTTGCAATAAATGTACAGTTTGATTTGGAAGATAATTTTGTTAATTGCAATGGAAAATTAGCAACATTCGGAAAAACACAAAATGACGATTTTATTAGTTTTATAACTTTCTTTAGTAAAAATAAAACACAAATAAATCAAAATTGGAAACAAATATATATTAAACCAGATGAAAATGCAAATGAAAGTGATTTTATAGTAACATATGTCGATAAAACAAGTATAATTTATCCGTATTTATTTGTAGAGGAATAGAAATATGAAAATATTTAGAATTATAAAAAGAACATTAATAAGCTTAATGCTGTTAATGTTCTTTAATTTATTTATATAGGAGAAAGATATGAATAGTAAAAATATAAAAATAATTATAACTTTAGCAATTATAGTTTTTATATTATTGCTTGGAAATTTGTTTGTTAGTGTAAGGCAAGAAATTGATTACAATAGAAGAAAAGAAAGTGGAAACGATAGGTGGTTACAAGTTGAAAACCGAATTTTACAAATAGAAGAAAAAGTTAACGAGGTGCAAAAAGATGGAAGAAATTCTTAATATAGTTGGAAATTATACTGTTTCAGCAATTATCGTAGGGTTGTTCATATGGGATTGGATTTCTAACAAGAAGAAAATTGCAGATACAATAGAACAAAATGCACAATGCTTAGAAGAAATAAAGAAAACAAATGAAAATACGTCTGTTTCTTTAGATTTATTGAAACAACAGATGGAAAAAACAGATAACAAAATAGATAAATTATTAGAAGAAAGGAAGTGAAAAAAGTATGGAAATAACAGTAGCATTAATAATAACAGCATTAACATTAGTGGCAGGTCAAATAACTAAATTAACAAGTATAGATAATAAGTGGATACCTTTGCAAAACATAATAATTGCAATAGTAGCAAGTATTGTATGTATTTGTTTCCACGTACAAGACATGAGCGTGTTAGAAACAATAGTTACTTGTATTTTTGGAACTATGTCTGCTGGAGGTATAGCAGATTTAAAGAAAATTGGACAAAAGGAGGAATAGCATATGAATTTGGCAGATTTTGGAAGCTGGGGACTAGCACAAGGAAGCGTAGCTAATCCAGAACCAAACAATAAGTATAAAGGGCAATGTGTTTCTTTAATACAGCAATACTTATATAAAGTATTTGGAAAAACATTTAAAGCATATGGAAACGCAAAAGACTGGGCTACAAATTATCCAAAAGATTATTTTACTAAATTAGCTAATAATACAAAACCTCAGCCAGGAGATGTATTAGTATATGGTTCAAATTACGGTGGAGGATATGGACATATAGGCTTAATAGACGTAAATGGAAAATGGTATGATCAAAACGGTGTAAAAAAATTAGCTGTTGGTTATAGAGATACACCTTTTTCTGGATATGTTTGTATATTAAGACCTAAAAATCAATCAGCATTGGGGTTAAATAGTGGAGATTATAAAGTAGGAACTACATATACATTAACAACTAATGTCAAAGTTCGTGATGGTGCTGGAACAAATGCAAGACGTAAGCTAAGAAGTGAACTAACAGCAGACGGACAAAAGAATGCATTAAATCAAGAAAATGCAACTTTAAAAGAAGGAACTAGAGTAACAGTTCAAGAAGTTAAGAATTTAAATGGAGATATTTGGGTTAGAATACCTAGCGGCTGGATTGCAGCAAAATATCAAGGTTCTACATATCTTAAATAATTTAATATAAAGAAATAGAGAAGAGGCAGTAGATTAATTTCTATTGCCTCTTTTTTTGCGTTTCTTCTATATAGTTATTTACAAATTCTTTAAGAACACGTGAAGGCAAAGTATTATTTAATTCACAACATTTTCTAAATTCTTCTCTAATTTCTGGTTTTATATCAATACCTAATTTTACTAAATTTTTTTTCATATATTTTTTTTGATATGTTATATAAGTAAAATTTGCAAGATATAATTTTAATGCAACGTTTAATGCAACGCCAAAGAAAAGTTGTAAAAAATGAAGTGAAATTGTAAGAAGTGTAAAAGTTTTAAAAGCTGGGAAAGTGCCTAAAATAGCATGCTATAAAAATTTATAAAAAAAGAAGAGAAATTATAAAAAAGTAAAAAACCACCATCGGTACCAATTTATACTCCCACGAAATTGGGAGTATATTTTTTTTACTAAAAAAATGTAAAATTTTGTAAAAAATATTTGCGAAAATTTGTTTTGTATGATATAAAAAGAAGAAGAGAGGAGAATTTTTATTATGGATAGTATAATGGAACAGAATAACCAAGTTTTTGGAAACTATTATAATAAAATAAATGATTTAATATTAAAGACAAAACAAAATGTTGCAAAAAATATTAATTATGAAATGGTTGAATTATATTTTGAAATAGGTTCTACCATAAATGAATTAATTGAAAATTATAATTTGGAAGCATCTCAAAATAAAATTTTAAAATTATTTTCAGAAAAACTAACACAAGAATTTGGTCAAGGATTTAGCGTTTCAAATTTAAAGAAAATGAAAAAGTTTTATTTAACTTATGAAGATGGTTCCACACTGTGGAACCAGTTAAGTTGGAGTCATAATCGCTTAATAATGAATATTGATAATGAAGCTAAAAGAACTTTCTATTTAGAAGAAACGATAAAATCAAATTGGAGTGTTAGGCAATTAGAAAGACAAATAAATAGTTTTTATTATGAAAGACTTTTGTCGACAAGTAAAGAACATAAAGAAGAAGTGAAAAATGAAATAAATCTTTTAGAAAAAAAGGAAAAAGTTCAAGATTTTATTAAAGATCCTTATGTTTTAGAATTTTTAGACATAAAAGATAGAAGATTTTTAGAAAAAGATTTGGAGTCTAATTTACTAGAACATATATCAGAATTTTTATTAGAATTAGGCAGGGGATTTTCTTTTGTAGCAAGACAAAAGAGGATTGATGTTGATGGGGATAATTTTTATATTGACTTGGTCTTTTATAATTTTGTGCTAAAATGTTTTGTTTTAATTGATTTAAAATTAGATAAATTAACACATCAAGATATTGGACAAATGGATTTTTATGTTAGATATTATGATAATGAAATAAAAGCAGAAGATGATAATCCAACAATAGGAATTATATTATGTTCGGATAAAAAAGATACGATAGTAAAATATTCTGTTCTTAATGATAATAAGAATTTATTTGCTTCAAAGTATCAATTATATTTACCAACTGAAGAAGAATTGGCAAGAGAAATACAAAAACAGAAAGAAGAATTTGAAGATAAAGAATAGATTTGGTTCCACACTGTGGAACCATTTCAATATAGAAAAAACAGAGAAAAAGGTGGTAGTATGATTAAACAAGTATACAATTTAAATGAAAAATCATTTAGAAATTATAATGGACCAGATAAGGGTTTTAAAGAAAAAATATTATTTTTGGATATAATGGTAGAGGAAAGACCTCGTTAGCAAAAGGTTTAATACGAGAGTTTTTAAAAGATACTGCAAATAGTTCAGAAAATTATAGATTTTTTAATCGAAATTACATTAAAGAAAATATAATATTAAAAGAAAGTAACAATTCTAAAATTAAAGGAGTTATAGCAAATTTTGGAAAAAAAGATGTGGATATAGAGAAGCAGATTAAGTTATTAGAAGAAAATATTATAGATACAAAGGAACTTGAAAATGAAATACAACAATTAAATAAAAATATACGTGCTGAAATTGATAAAATACATGATGAAAAGAAAGGTAGCATTTCAATACAAAAGAAACCTATGTCAAAAACTAATTGTGAATGTACATTGTTTTTTCCATGTTGTTATCCTCCTAAATTATATAATTGATATTGCATAATATTATTAATAACACATTATGTAAAACATACAAGTTTTTATCAAAAAATATCCACTAAACAATAAATAATTATTGACAAACGATAACAAAAGAAATAAAATGTCTTCACAAAATATTTATGGAGGTATTTTATTATGAAAAAAATAAATATATTTTTAGGAGCAATACTACTCAGTATATGGAGTGTAATATTATTTTTTGGAAAACACATAGGACTTTCAATGTTATTGTTTGCAATACCAATTACGTATTACATAGTAATATTATTAGAAAAAACAAATAAAATAAAAAATAAAAATTCAAGAATTTTAATAATACCAATAATTATTTTAGCAAGTACTTACTTTATTTTTAATAATAGCTTTTTTAATTTGTTAAATCTATTAGTAATACCAATATTATTAATTATGATGATTTTAAGTTTAACTACTACAAAATTAATAGCAAAGACCTTGCTAGAAAGAATTTTAGATATAGTAATAGAGCCATTTGCATATATTGGCGAAACAATGACAGAGTTAAGAAATTTACTTGCCGGGAAATTTAATATAAATAAAGAAAAGACTAAAGATAAAAAATCAAACAATATAATAAAAGGAATATGCATTACAGTTCCTTTAGTAATAATTATTATTGCAATTTTAGCATCAGCAGACTCTGTATTTAGTAACATGATTACAAATATCCTAAATTCATTTTTCAATTTATTTAATAATGTAGATTTAATGGGGATTTTTATACGAGTGATTTTAATAGTATGTGTGTTTATATATTTATCAAGCTTTTTTTATATTATTACCAGATATGATGAATATTTTGTAGATGAAGAGGTAAAAGAAGAAAATAAAAGTGTAGACAGTACTACTTTTAAAATGGTATTAACATCATTAAATGTAATTTATTTAGTATTTTGTATAATTCAGATAAATTCATTATTTATGCAAAAAACGAATATTAATTATGCAGAATATGCAAGACAGGGATTTTTCCAGTTAATGTTTGTATCAGTGATAAATTTAATAGTGATATTAGTTACAAAAAAATATGCAACTAAAAATAACAAATATTTAAACTTTATGTGTATAATTATGGTAATATTTACATTTATAATAATAATATCTTCTGCAGTTAGAATGCATTTTTATGAACAAGCATATGGATATACTTTTTTAAGGTTATTAGTATATTGTGTATTATTTGCAGAAGCTATTTTATTAATTCCAACAGTATTATATATATTAAACAAGCAAAAACACTTATTAAGAACGTATTGTATGATTTTAATTGTTGTATATATAGGAATGAACTTTATTAATTTTGATGCAATTATCGCAAAAGGAAATATAGAAAGATATATAGAAACAGGAAAAATAGATTTAGAGTATCTAGAAGAAGAAACTGGAACAGATGCAATTCCAGAGTTTATACAAATTTTAGAGATAAAAAATGTAGATGAGCAAACTAAAAATGAGACTATAAGATATATAAATGATGTTTACGAAAAGCTATCAAATGAAAAAATGGATGTTAGAGATTTAAATATGTCTAAAATATTAGCTAAAAAGACTTTAGAGGGGATTAAATAATGAAAAGATTTAAAGAATTTATAATAGCGTTAGTGATAATTATAATAATAGTTTTAATACAACTTATTATTTTTAAAACCGGCACCGAGGTAAATACAAACGAGAGTAATTCTACGAATACATTATTAGAAGATGTTAAGATAAGTGTAGAACAAAAATTGGAAAATGAGAAAACATATAGTATGCAAACAGGAAGTAGCTTCGCAAAAATAGGTAATATTATTATATACAATAATTCGACAGATAATATATTTAAATATGATTGTAAAGAAGAAAAATTAGACTTACTATATACGATGGAAGATGGTGTAAATAAACTTTATTTTGACGGGGAATATGTATATGCAATGCCAAATTACTATAGAGGAAAAGGAATTTATAGGATAGACTTACAAGGAAATGCAGAAAAAATTTATGATGGGGCTTCTATCCAATTATGGCTTACAGCTGACAAGATATATTTTACAGATCAAGTAGGGTATGACAGAATAAACGGAACTCCTCAAGGAAATCTATGTATTATGAATAAAGATGGTAGTGATAAACAAACAATTATAGAAAATGTTAAAAATTATTTTAAAATACATAATAATACTATCTATTATACAGATCTAACTTCAAGGAGTATATATTCTGTAAATATTGATGGAGCGAACAAAAAAGAATTAGCTAAAGGTAGAACATATATTAGTAATGTAGATGATAATTGTTTAACATATATTGACTTTGCAGATAATGAAGCGTATAGAGTAATATATTTAAACACAAATGAAAATCATAAATTAGGTATGTTTGGAAATGATGTATTTTCAGCAAATGGTAATTATGTGTTTACTAGAAAAGGTACTGATGGAAACAATATAGAAACAGAAATTAGTTTATATAAGATTAATCCGGAAAATAATACAGAAGAAATTATTTGGAAAGCACATGGTGGATTTGAAAGATTGGCATATATTGATGATGAATTCGCATATTTTACCTCAGGTCAGAGTATGTATAAAGTTAATTTAAAGACAGGAGAAGAAACTGATTTTCCAAAGAGATATTATTACTATTTAAATGGATATGGATATACTTTTACTCAGAAGGATAGTGAAATAACTTCATTTGAAGTATGTAATTTAAAAACTATGGAGATAAATAAAGATGACATAGGACTGTAAAAAAATAGAGGAATACCTCTATTTTTTTATAGAAGTCTTGAAAACTTATGTAAACTATGGTAAAATAGTAAAGATTTGAATGGGGGATGAATGTGAAAAAGAAAACGAACGTAAAAAATGTACTAAAGAAATTGTATAAATTATTAGATAAAAAGCAAAAACGTAATTTTATAATAATTATTATAATAATGATAGTGTCTGCAGGTCTTGCTCAATTGACACCAAAAGCGATAGGTTGGCTTACAGATGATATTTTAGTAGAAAATCAAGTAGATTTTATTAAGGTAATCCCATTTTTAATTTTTATATTAATAGTAAATGTAGTAAATGAGATTATAAAAATATTAAGAAGAGTAATGGTAGAAGATACAGCTACAAGAACAGAAAAAAAGGCGAGAGGAATAGTAATTAATTCATTGTTAAAAGCACCCTTATCATATTTTAGAGAGAATATGACAGGTAATATTCATGGAAGATTAAATAGATGCTTAGAGGGAACAGTAAAATTAGAAAAATTAATGTTTATGGATTTTGCACCAGCTATATTTAATAGTATTGCAGCTATAATAACAATATTTATAACTCTACCAATATCATTAGCATTACCTATGTTGCTTGTTATTCCAATAGGAATTGCAATAGTATTTAGACAAATTAGTACTCAAAAAGGTATAAGAGTAGAATTATTAGAAACTAAATCTGCAATGGATGGCACAATTGTAGAATTACTAAATGGAATAGAAGTAATAAGAATAACAGATAGTGTTGAATTAGAAACAAATAGATTTAATAACAAATCAGAATTTTTAAGAAAAAAAGAAATGAAACATCATAAACAAATGGCAAAATATGATTGCTTAAAATTTATAAATCAAGCAGTATTTACAGTTTTAATTATAGGAATTTCAACATGGCTAGCAACTAAAAATGTAATTACTGTTGGTAATGTTTTAACAGCATATTTATGTTTTACACAATTAACAAAACCATTAGAGGAATTACATAGAATATTTGACGAATTATCAGAATGTACAGTTTTAGCTACAGATTTCTTTAAAATGACAGAATTACCTAATGACTTTTCTTATGCATTAGTAGAAGAGGGAAAACAAATTAATAAAGATGCAAGCAAATCAATAGTAGAAGTTAATAACTTAAAATTTTATTATAATGAAAACACAGAAAAAGTTATTTTAGATAATTTTAATCTAAATATAAACGAAGGTATGTTTTTAGGAATTGCAGGTCCTAGTGGATGTGGAAAATCTTCACTTATTAAGGCTATATGTAAACTAGAAAAAGGTGATGGTGAAATATTTATAGCTGGAAAAAATATAAATTCGTTAACTAGAAAAGATATATCAGAGATTATTGCATTAGTACCACAAAGTCCATTTTTAATAGCAGGCACAATATACGAAAATATTTGTTATGGAATGGATAAAGAAGTAAGTTTAGAAGAAGTAGAAGAAGCTGCTAAAAAGGCATATATTTATGATTATATAAATAATTTACCAGATAAATTTAATACTTTAATATCAGAAGGAGGAAATAATCTTTCTGGTGGTCAAAGACAAAGAATAGCTATAGCTAGAATCTTTTTAAGAAAACCTAAAATTTTAATTTTAGATGAGGCAACCTCAGCACTAGACAATACATCAGAAAGACATATTCAAATTGAAATAGAGAAATTACAAAAAGAAAACAATACTACTATTATTTCTATAGCACACAGATTAACTACTTTAAAAAACTGTGATAGAATTATAGTTTTAAATAAAGGAAAAATAGAGGAAGAGGGAAAATATACTGAGCTAATAGAAAAAGAAGGTATATTTAAAGATATGTATTATGGAAAATTAAAATAAGAAGTTTAGTGCCATACGATTTGCATGTAAACACGAATGGCTTAACTTTCTTAATATAAGTAAAAAATAAACTGTGGAATGAAAAATCAGCCACAGTTTTATTTTTTAGATGGATTTTATAACTTTACATGGATTTCCAACTGCGATTACATTTGATGGAATATCCTTTGTAACAACGCTACCTGCACCTATTATAGTATTATCACCAATTGTAACACCAGGTAGTACGATAACATTTCCACCAAACCAAACATTATTGCCAACTGTTATAGGCTTAGCATATTCTAGTCCACTATTTCTTTGTTTAACATCTACGGGATGACCTGCAGTGTAAAATCCACAATTAGGACCTATAAAAACATTGTCACCGAATTTTACAGTAGTAGTATCAAGAATTACTAAATTATGATTAGCATAAAAGTTTTTACCAAAACAAATATTATATCCATAATCACAAATAAAAGGTTGTTCAATAAGTGTAGTATCATCTACAGTAGTTAAGATTTGTTTTAAAATAGCATTTCTTTCTTTAAAATTAGAAGGAAGAGTATTATTGTATTTAAAACATAAATCTTTAACATTAAAGCGTTCTTGTATTAATTCCTTATCATACATAGGGTTATATAATTCACCATTTTTGGCTTTTTCTTTTTCTGTCATAAAAACCTCCTACAAGATATTATTGAAAAAATTTTAACATAAAAAAATATATATTGCAAAAAATAAAATTGTACATAAAAAATATCTGCGGTATAATAAATAAGGAAAATATTCTTAAAATATAGAGGAGGACATAATGGGTAATGTAATTATAGGGATACTAATTCCTTTTTTAGGAACAACATTAGGTTCTGGTTTAGTATTTTTTATGAGAAAAAAAGAGATAAATAAAAAAGTTCAGAAACTGCTAATAGGTTTTGCAGCTGGAGTAATGATGGCAGCATCAATATGGTCATTATTAATGCCAGCATTAGATATGACAGCTGGAAAATTTGCATGGGTTCCAGTTGCAGTAGGTTTTATGTCTGGAATTGTATTTTTGTTAATTTTAGATACACTAGTACCACATCAGCATTTGGAAACAGAAAAAGCTGAGGGATTGGAGTCAAATTTTAAGAAAACTACAAAATTAGTATTAGCAGTTACTATTCACAATATACCAGAGGGAATGGCTACTGGAGTTGTGTTTGCTGGTGCCTTAATCGGAAATGCAAGTATGACTATAGCTGGTGCTATAGTACTGGCAGTAGGAATGGCCATACAGAATTTTCCAGAAGGAGCTATAATATCTATGCCCTTAAAAGCAGAAGGTATTTCTAAAGGAAGGGCTTTTTTATATGGAACTCTTTCAGGAATAGTAGAACCAATAGCAGCGATTGTTGCAATATTATTTACTAATGCAGTGGTTCCAATATTACCATATATTTTAGCATTTGCTGCAGGTGCAATGGTATATGTGGTAGTAGAAGAATTAATACCAGAATCACAAGCAGGAGAACATACTAATATTGGTACAATTGGGGTAGCACTAGGGTTTGTAGTAATGATGATTTTAGATGTAGCATTAGGATAAATTTTAATGTGTAAAAAAATAGCTCATTTATTTTATATAAATGAGCTATTTTAAATCTATTTTAATTCCAAATTTATCTAAGATATCGTTTAGGCCTTGATTTATTTCTTCTCTTGAATAATTAGCTTCTTCTAAAGTTTCATCTGGTAATTTATTAAGTTTACCGTAAAAATTTATAGCTATAGCAAGATGCTTAGGATTTTGAACTTCTATTTTATCAAATAATAAATTTTCTGCTTCGTTAATTTTCTTTTCACAAATTAATCTATCAAGTGAATTATATAATTCATCAGAAGTTGAATTTACAATATTTTCTGGAAGATATTCTGTCGTAGTTTGATTTAAAAATACTTTTGCTAAAAATTCAACTAAATCATCTATTTGATTTAATAACCAATCTTTTTTGTACATATTTAGTCTGCTCCTTTCGAAACTTATTTTAACATTTATAAACCTAATATACAAGAATTAAGAAAACATTAATTGATTTTTTTACATAATATATATATAATTATAAAAAAAATTAGGAGGAAATATATGAGATGTCCAAGATGTGGAAGTGAAAATATATCAAGCATTATAGACACTAAAACACATACTAAAGGTTTTGATGGTGGAGATGCTTGTTGTGGCTATTTGCTATTTGGATGGCCGGGAGTATTGTGTGGCTTATGTAATACTGGAGATACAACAACTACTACTAAAACAACAAATATATGTAATGATTGCGGGAATAGATTTTAATGAAAAAGAGTACACAAAGAAAAATATGGGCATGGTCTATGCGTCTAGGAAATAGGTGTGGTTGTCATCAAAGAGAAGATAGAAGTTTTAAAATAGGAGAATTTCAGTTTCCTATATGTAGTAGATGTACAGGAATATTATTGGGGCAAATTATTTCTGTAATATTTATTTTTGTAAAAGCTAATATTCCAATATATTTAGATTTTATATTTTTAGGAATAATGTTTTTAGATTGGTACGTTCAATTTAAGCAAATAAAGGAATCTACTAATTTTAGAAGGTTAATAACTGGAACATTAGCTGGTATTGCCCAAATAAATATCTTATATCAAATAATAATATATATAATAAAACTATTTTAAGTATTGAAAAAAATATAGAATAGGGATAAAATAACAAAAACGAACGAAAGAAAGGTGGATTACAATGGAATTTCATGCTAATGAGGGAAAAAATGTGGAAATAGAGGTTAATGGAGAAGTTTATTTAAGACACGCAATTAAAACAAGATTTGTAAAACAAGGTGATAGTTATATAGATTTATTTAAAGAATATGTTTCACCAATATATCAAGAAGGTGATATTATATCAAGTAGTGAAAAGATAATCGCATTATGTCAAAATAGAGTTTTAAAAAGAGAAGATATAAAAGTAGGATTTTGGGCAAAATTCTTATCTAAATTTGCACATAAAACTACTGCAGGGGTAGGTGTTGGTGAACCAATAAAAATGCAATTTGCTATTAATCAAGTTGGATTATTAAAAGTGCTATGGGCAAGTTTGGCAAGTGCTGTTACAAAATTATTTGGTAAAAAAGGTGTATTTTACGAAATAGTTGGACAAGAAGTAAGTGGACTAGATGGTTTTTATGACCATGTTTGGAAAGAATATGGAGATATAGGAATTTTATTACCAGAGAATCCATCAAAAGTATGTAACGAAATACATGATAAATTAGGAATCTCTTGTATGATTGTTGATGCTAATGACTTAGGACAAGAAGTAATAGGTCATTCTGATGATATTAAGTTAACAGAAGAAGAACTAAAAGGTTTAATAAGGGATAACCCAACAGGTCAAGGACATGAACAAACACCATTGATTTTAATAAGAAAAAAATCAGCAAATAAAGAATAATTTAAACAGTAGAAGTCCATATGTAAATATGGGCTTTTTAAGGAGAAGTACATAATGAGAAAAAAGAAGAAAAAAATTTCATCAAAAGTAATTCTTATTATAATTTTTATTGGTATTTTAGTATTTTTGCATCAAGAAGGCTATATACAGTTTGAAACATATGCGATAAATACAAATACTATGGAAGCCGAGGAAAACATGAACATTATTTTAGTAAATAGAATTAATAAAATTCCAGATGATTATAAAGCAAATTTAGTAGAATATAAAGGATATTTAGTTGATAATAGTATAGTTAGTGAGCTAGATAAAATGTTTAAAGATGCTAAAAAAGATGGCGTTAATTTAAAAATAAATACTGCTTATAGGGATAAAGAAGAGCAACAGTATATATATGATAGAAGAATTAAAGCATACAAAAATGAAGGGATGACAGACAAAGAAGCAATAGAGAAAACAAATTCTGAAGTTCAAAAACCAGGTTATTCTGAACACGAAACTGGGCTTGCAATAGATTTTAGTAATACTAGCAATCCAGAAGATAATGAACCTATGTGGGAATGGCTAAATGCTAATAGTTACAAATATGGTTTTATATTAAGATATCCTAAAGACAAAATTGATATAACAAAAGTTTCTAACGAGGAATGGCATTATAGATATGTAGGAAAAGATATTGCAAAAGAAATGAAAAACACAGGGGAATGTTTAGAAGAATATATAAATAGAGTATTGTAAAAAAATTGCAATATTGGTATAATGGCAAAAAATGAGGTGGAAAATATGGAAAATAAAAAAGTCAATATAGTTCTATTTATTGTTCTAATAGCTATAATCGTTGCAATTATAGTTTTAATAGGTAAATATAATGAACAGATTGCAGAAAAGGCACAAGATATTATTCAAAATACGATTGCACCAGTTTTTACAGCAGAAGATGATGGTGTGAAAATAGTTCCAACTTTATCCGATAAGGTTAAAGGAAATACTATGTGGTGTGGTACATTCCAAATAGTTTGGAACGATTTAAAAAATGAGATTGTTAAGCAAGATATAGAATTTTCTCCTCAATTAGATTGTGTAGATAACCTTAATAAATCTGCTTTTTCAGCAGATATGATTTCAGCAGAAGATTATTATAAAACTTATGGAGTAATCTCACCAGAATTAAAAACACAAATAGAAACAGACTTAAATAATAAATTTGGAAAAACAAGCGATTTTATAAATAATTTTAATTGGAATACAGATGCAAATGCTAAAAAATATCTAATATATGCAATGCTTGTAAAAGATTTAAAATTTGCAACACCTTTTGATGATTTAGAAACAGGAGATTTTGCAGGAAAAGATACAAAAACAAGTTACTTTGGTTTAAAAGCAAACTCTAATTCAGAAGCAAGAAGCCAGGTTAGTGTATTATATTATAACAACGAAAAGGATAAAGCTATATCAATATCAACTACAACAAACGATGAAATAATTTTGTGTAGAACAAATACAATACAAAATTTTAATCAGATATGGGAAAAGATAACTAATGAAAGAACAAATTATACAGGAAATACTTCGTTAGAAGAAACTGAGCTTTTGCAAGTTCCAGAAATTAGTATTAATTCTGAGAAAGAATATACAGATTTAGAAAATAAAGAATTCGAAGATGTTAATGGCGAAAAATTAACAATAGAAAAAGCAATGCAAACTATTGATTTTGAATTGAACAAAGAAGGTGCAAAATTAACTAGCGAAGCTGGTATGGCTGTAACAACAAATGCGATAGAACCACAAGATATTAGAGATTTTTCTTTTAATGATTCATTTGTAATATTCTTAAAAGAAAAAGATAAAGAATTACCATATTTTGCGTTAAATGTGTCTGATATAGAAGATTTCCAAAAATAATTATATTTAAAAAGACTATCTAAGTTTAGATGGTCTTTTTGATATTTAATTATTTTACAACTAGATAAAATATGATAAAATATAAGACATAAATTAGAGCAAGGCAAATAAGAAAGGAAGAAAAATGACAACAGCAAAATTATTTGTTATAGTGAAAATACTATTAGCTATAATATTAATTGGAACAATATGTGCAGTAGTGCTAATTATATATTTGTTTAAGGGAGATATAAAAGCAAGAGTACCAGGATACGTCAAAAAAGAATATAATTTAAGTAAATACGAAGTAGAAAATAGACCAGTATATGTAATGGAGCCAAAAGAAGGTGTAACAAATGATTTAGTAATAATGTATGTTCATGGTGGCTCATATGTTGCAGATTTAGAAAAAGAACATTGGAAAACGTGTGAAGATATTATAAATCAATTAGGATGTACAATCATACTTCCAGATTATCCACTTACTCCAAAATATACTTATAAAGATACTATTAACATGATGGAATCACTTTATAAAAAAGTTATACAGCAAGTAGAACCATCTAATTTAGTAGTAATGGGAGATTCGGCTGGTGGAGGGTTAGCGTTAGCTTTAGTAGAAAAAATGGGAGAAGAAAATATAGCTATACCAAATCAAACAATCCTAATATCACCATGGTTAGATGTAAGGATGAATAATCCTAAAATTGCAGAAATAGAAGAGAATGATCCTATGCTGAATAAAGCAGCACTAAAATTAGCTGGTGAAAATTATGCAGGAAAAGATGGAATAGATAGTTATTTAGTAAACCCTGCAGATGGGCCATTAGATAAATTACAAAATGTGTCTATTTTTACAGGAACATATGATATATTAAATGCAGATGTAGAAGTACTAAAAGAAAGAGCAGAAAAAGTCGGAACTAAAATTAATGTTTATGAAACAGAAAAAGCAACACATATTTGGCTTTTATATAAATACAAGGACAAAGGAAATGACCCACTAGTTCAAGAGCCTTATAACCAAATGATAGAATTATTAAAAAATAATTAAGGAGCTAAAAAATGAGAAGAAAAGAAAAAAAGGAATTAGTTTGGAGAAGACTTGACAATTCTGCTAAGATATTCCCATTATCTTCTAGCAGAAAATATAGTAGTGTTTTTAGGATATCTGCTGTAATGAAGGATAAAGTTAGTCCAAAACTATTAGAAAAAGCTGTAAATAATGCACTTAACAAATTTGAATTTTTTAAAGTAAGATTAAGAAAAGGATTCTTTTGGTATTATTTTGAGTATAATGATAAAAAAATAGTAATAGAAGAGGAAAAAGATTATCCATGCAAATATATTGATCCAAACACTAATAATGATTATTTATTTAAAGTTACTTATTTTGATAGAAAAATCAATATAGATATTTTTCATTCATTAACAGATGGAAATAGTGCAGTACAATTTTTTAAAGAAATAGTCTATCAATATATAGAAATTGAATATGCAAAAGACTTTAAAAATGTAGTAAGAACAGACAGAAAATTTGATTTTAATATAGAAGATAGCTATTTAAAAAACTATAATAAAAAAGCTAAGAATAATTCTGTAAGCAAGAAGGCATATATATTAAAAGGAAGAAAGATTCCATTTGAAGCTATAAGAGCGACGCATGAGATTATAGATTTAACTAAGTTAAAAGAAATTAGCAAGCAAAAGGGAGTTACGATTACTCAATTTTTGACAGCAGTATTAATAAAGGCTATTTATTTGGGTAACATGAAAAATACTACTAGTAATAAGCCTATAAAGATCTGTGTTCCTGTAAATCTAAAAAAGTATTTTAAATCTAAGACATTAAGTAATTTCTTTTCATATATAACAGTTACAGCAGATGGTAAAAAGATTGATTTTAACAATTTAGATGATGTTTTAAAATTGGTAAAATCAGATTTCGAAAATTTATTAAAACCAGAAGAAGTAATGAAAACAATGTCATTAAATGTTAAACTAGGAAATAACTTTTTTATAAGAATAATTCCATTATTTATGAAGCAAATATTTGTAAGATTAAGTTATTTAGAAATTAGAAAATATACAACAACTACTTTTTCAAATATCGGAAGAATTGGTATTATTGCAGATTATCAAAAATACATAGAAGGCTTTTTCTTTTTGATTGCTCCAGAAAGGGTAGAAAAAATAAAATGTTCAACATGTTCATACGAAGATAAAATGTTTTTTACATTTACATCAATATTAATGAAAACAAATATAGAAGATGAATTTAAAAAGATTTTAGAAGAATTAGGAATCCATGTTGAAATAGAAAGTAATGGTGTTTAATATGTTATATCCAAAATTATCTAATATAAAAAGAAATAATATTATTTTAATTGCATCAATAGCAATATCTATAATAGTTATTAATATTTTGCTAATTATAAATGTTCTGGTAGATAAGACAAATCACTGGTCAATGCTTTGTATAGCAGGGATAATATATGTATATGGAACAGTAATTTATACTAAGAAAAGGAATATAAATATTGCTTCAAATGTATTTGTACAATGCTTATTGGTGTCATTATTAATTTTGGCAATAGACTATTTTATAGGTTATAGTGGATGGTCAATAAATATAGCAATACCAATAGTAATAATGGTAGCAAATTCTACACTTATGGTTTTAACAATTGTAAGTAGAAAAAGATATATGAGATATGCAATGTATCATATGTTAACATTTTTATTTAGTATGATTCAATTAATATTATTATTTTGTGGAGTACTGGAAAATAAAGTTTTAACAATTGTTGCAAGTGGAATAGCAGGACTTTCATTATTGCTAACAGTAATTTTATGTGGCAAGGCAATGTGGGAAGAAACAAAGAAAAGATTACATATGTAAATCGGGAATTGGGGACATTCCTTTTTTCCCTTTTCGGGATATAAACATCGTCTCCAAATCTCGAAGAACCTTAACAATGAGAAACGCATAAACTACAATAAGTAGGTGAGTTTATGAAAAGAATTGTTAAGGTTATTTTTATTGTTTATATAATTACTAATTTTTTGATTATATTTCAGCCTAATATTTATGCAATTGAACCTGCAGGGAGTGTATATGAAGGAATAGATGTTAGTGGCTGGCAAGGAGAAATAGATTTTTCGCAGGTAAAAAATTCTGGTATAAACTTTGTATACATAAAATCTAGTGAAGGTCAAAACACAGTTGATAGTTATTTTCGTAGAAATTATGAAGAAGCTAGAAGTAATGGGCTTAATATAGGATTTTATCATTATGTAAGAGCAAGAACTACAGAAGAGGCTAGATTAGAAGCAGAACATTTTGCAAATACAATTGCAGGAACAGTTCCAACCTGTAAATTAGCTATGGATTTTGAAAATTTCGGAAATTTATCTATAGGTGAAATAAATGAGATTTCTAAAGTATTTTTAGAAAGAGTACAAGAATTAACAAACAAAGAAATGATAATTTATAGTAACACATCATCAGCCAGAACTATATTTAGTCAGGAACTTGCAAACGAATATCCTTTATGGGTAGCACAGTATTATGTAAGTAATCCGTCAGATAATGGCAAATGGAACGTATGGGAAGGTTTTCAATATACAGATAGAGGAAGTGTACCAGGAATAAACGGATATGTTGATAGGGATAAATTTACAAGCGAGATATTATTAGATAGTCAAGAAGAAATACCAAGTAATGAGGGAAACAACGAAAATAGTGGAAATACAGGTAATGCTAATGGATATATAACATATACGATAAAAAGAGGAGATACGCTATCAGAAATTGCACAAAGATATAATACAACTGTTAATGAACTTGTAAGATTAAATAATATACAAAATCCTAATATGATTTATGCTAATGAGACATTATTAATACCAACCAAAAATAATTCTATAAGTACTGGTAGTGATGATAAAAATAATACAATTTATATTGTACAAAAGGGAGATACCTTATATAGTATTGCAAAAAGGTTTAATACAACTGTGCAAAAGATTGTAAATAATAATGGTATTTCTAATCCAAATCTTATATATCCAGGGCAAAGATTGATAATTGCTAAAAGTACAGCTACTATACAAACAAAATATATGAGCTATAGAATTAAAAGAGGGGATACTTTATGGGGAATTGCTAATAAATATAATACTACTGTAAATGAACTTGCATATATAAATGGAATTAGAAATGTTAATAGAATATATATAAATCAGGTAATACGAATACCAGTAAATATAAGCATAGGAGAATATGACTGTGGGCATTGTATATATACTGTAAGAAGAGGAGATACGCTTAGTACAATAGCAAACCGATTTGGAAAAACTGTAAAAGAGATAGCAGAACTAAATGGCATAAAAAATGTAAATTATATTTATATAGGTCAAAAATTAAGAATATAAACAGGTTTTATTGACGAAAAAATTAGTTTATTATATACTAAAAGCAGAAAATTTTTCTATAAATTAGGAGGATGCTTATGCAAAAGATAAATAGAAAAATAGGTTTAGTTATAATAATGGTATTAATGATTTTAGTGGTTAATACTTCTTGCTTTGCAGCAAATACTGTAAGTACTAGAGCACGTAATACAGCTAGTAATAATTCGACAGAAAACGAAGTAACAAATACTACAAATCAAGTTACAAATAAAGCCGTAGAAAATACAGTAACAGAGAATGATGATATAGAACTTGCTTATCCATCTATAGAAAAAGAAGATACAAAATTTGGTCCATTAACAATGGAGCAAGTAATTGGCGGAGCAGCAGTATTATTGTGTTTTGTTGGCATTATTCTTGCTATATCATTATATTCAAGGAGCAGAGCTGACGAAGATGATTGGGATGAAAATGATTATATAAATGAAGAGCCAGAAGCAGAAAGACAAGAACCAAAAGCTATGAAGGAGCTTAAAGATGAGGCGGCTGCTAAAGAACCAAAGGCTATACAGGAAATGGAAGATGAAAGAAAATTAGAGGAAATACGCAAAGCAAAGGAAGAAGAAAAAGAAGATATCCCTAATAAAAAAGAAGAGCTAGAAGAAAAAATAGAAAATAAAGAAGATACAACATCTTTAAATTATAGACATCAAAAAGCATTAGATGATTTTTACAATTATGCAGAAGAGATAAAACAAGAGAAAAAGACGAAAAGAGGAAAAGGTAAACATTCAATGTAAGATTTATTACTATAAAAGCTACCATATGGTAGCTTTTTGTATATAAGAAAAATATTTAAAGAGGAGAAAAATGAAGACTAAAGAAAAATTAATCATTGTATTACTATCAATAGTTATTGCAGGAATTAGCTATTGGTTTTTCTGGGATGGCTATTATTCTATAGATACATATAGAATAATTTCGCAAGGATATACAGATTATGCATTAAAAGATGCATATATAAGAGACGGGAGATTATTTCTTGCAGGAATCGTAAGTTTGGTTGGAATAATAAATCCAAGCTATAAGGTATGGTATATTATAAATTTAGCAATTACAATTTTTATATCTGCAATCACAGTTTTACAGTTGTATATGATTATAAATCATTATAAAAAAGCGAAGAATACAAAAAATAAATGCATATACTTTTTAGTAAGTTTTTTATTTATTTTCAATTTTGTTCAGATAGATACAATGCAATTTATTGAGGCTTTTGCAATTGCAACAAGTGTTTTATTATATATATTATCACTAAAAAATACTGTAATAAATAAAAATAAAAAAATGGGATTTATATATGCTATTCTAGGAATGTTATGGTATCAAGGAACAGTTACTATATATATAGCGACTGCATTTTTAATGTGCTTATTAGAAACCAAAAAAATTAACAAAGAGTTTTTTAAGAAAATATTAAATCCAGCAATTATTATCATAATTTCTGTAATATTAAGCTCTTTAATAGTAAGTATAGTTCCATATATTACTAAGTTAGAATTTACAGAGAGATTTCCAAGTGTAGAAAAATATATTAGTATATTAAAAAGAAATATTATGCAGATGGATAATTTGCTTATAGATTGCTGTGGATATTTTCCAAAATATATTTTTATTAGTGCTAGCTTATTGATATTAATAGTAATATTCGTATATGGAATAAAGCATAAAAACGTTACACAGCCTATAAATGCATTAATAGTGTTTTATATATACATAGTTTCTATATTTATATTTTTCCCAATACAATTAATAGAATTATGTTTTAGATGTGCATTATCATTAGGAGCAGCTATACCAGCGTTATTTATTTATATTATATGTAATATGGAAATGCTAGAAGGCAAAAAAATATATTTAAATATATTAATAGCTATGGTAATACTGTATTTTATATTAAGTGTATGTAATACTGTAAAAGTAACAAGGGAATTTAAATTCGCAAATGAGCTGGATGAAAGATTTGTAAAAAGAATAGAAACAGAAGCTAAAAATTTACAAGACCAAGGAATAAATGTCCAAAGATATGCGGTATATTATACTACAAATGGCGATAGGTTAAATGAATTATATAATTCAGAAATTACATTTTATAATTCATATTATCTATTATCAAGAGATTTTAGTAATATATTTGGAATATATGGAGAAAAAAATATTAAACTAGAGAAACAATTTGCAGATAAAGAAATTGTAGATAAGTATTTTGAGAATCCAAGTGAAGAGGAAATACAAATTAAATATATAAATAATATTCTATATGTAGTAGTAGATTTATAATATACAAGGTTTACAATATTAGGAATTTGTTATATAATAGGGCAAGATTTTAAGAAGAAAGGGAGATTTTAATGGACAATAATGTTAACGAAGAAGTAGATATAAATCAATTAATGAAGGTTAGAAGAGAAAAATTAGAAGAGTTAAGAAATGAGGGAAAAGACCCATTTGCAGTAACAAAATATGATAGAACAGAAACTGCAGGACAAATTAAAGCAAACTATGATGAATACGAAGAAAAAGATGTATCAGTTGCAGGTAGAATAATTGCAAAAAGAATAATGGGTAAAGCATCATTCTGTACAATACAAGATAGTGACGAAAAAATACAAAGTTATGTAAGTATAAATGATTTAGGAGAAGAAAGCTATAAAGCATTTAAAACTTATGATATTGGTGACTTTATAGGAATAAAAGGTTTTGTATTTAAAACTAGAACTGGAGAAATATCTGTTCATGCAAAAGAAGTAACATTATTATCTAAATCTTTAAGACCATTACCAGAAAAATTCCATGGTTTAAAAGACCCAGATTTAAGATATAGACAAAGATATGTAGATTTAATTGTAAATCCAGAAGTTAAGAAAACTTTCGAAATAAGAAGCAAAATAGTAAAAGAAATAAGAAATATATTAGATGAAAAGGGATATTTAGAAGTAGATACACCAATGCTTAATACTATTTCTGGTGGTGCAACAGCAAAACCATTTATAACACACCATAATGCATTAAATATAGATATGTATTTAAGAATTGCTACAGAATTAAACTTAAAAAGATTAATCGTTGGTGGGTATGATAAAGTATATGAAATGGGCAGAATATTTAGAAATGAAGGTATGGATATAAGACATAATCCAGAATTTACTTCTATAGAATTATATGCTGCTTACCAAGACTATAATGATATGATGGATATAACAGAAGAATTATTCTCTGAGGTTGCAAAAAGAGTATTAGGTACAACTAAAATAACATATCAAGGGCAAGATATAGATTTAACACCTAAATTTAAAAGAATTACAATGATTGATTCTATCAAAAAGGTAACAGGAATAGATTTTAATAACATAAATACAGACGAAGAAGCAGTTGCTTTAGCAAAAGAAAAAGGAATAGAAATTCCAGATAAAACTAAAGAGACTAGAGGAGACGTTATTAGTTTATTCTTTGATGAATACGTAGAAAAGACTTTAATACAACCAACATTTATATATGATTATCCAGTAGAAATTTCACCACTTGCTAAAAGAAAACAAGCAGATCCAAGACTTACAGAAAGATTTGAAATATTTATTGGTGGAAGAGAATATGGTAATGCTTTCTCAGAATTAAATGATCCAATTGACCAATATGAAAGATTTAAGAAACAAGTAGAAGCAAGAGATGCTGGTGATGACGAAGCAGGTATGATGGACGAAGATTATATTAATGCATTAGAGATTGGTTTACCACCTACAGGAGGATTAGGAATAGGGGTAGATAGATTTGTTATGTTATTAACAGATGCTGCATCAATAAGAGATGTATTATTATTCCCAACGATGAAACCATTAAATTAACAAAGGAGGAAAAGCATGTTTTATTTTCCAGGAGGAAGTAGTTACTTATATATAATATTATTAATAATGGTAATTAGTAATATTATGACAGGTGGAGTAAGTTTATTAGGTTTACTACTAAGCTTGCCAGGAGTTTTAATAGCGATAACATTTCACGAGTTTGCACATGCTTTTGCAGCAGTAAAACTTGGAGATGAAACACCAAAAATGCAAGGTAGATTAAGCTTAAATCCATTATCACATTTAGATCCAATAGGTATTATAATGCTTATATTTGCTCATATTGGTTGGGGTAAACCAGTAGAAATAAACCCAAGAAATTTTAAAGGAAGAATATCTACAAGTGCAGCAGAAGCAATAGTATCAGCAGCAGGACCTATTATGAACTTTATACTAGCACTAGTGTTTTCGTTAATATTTGCAGCACTTGCAAAATTTGTCCCTAGCATATGGACAATGGCTGGAGGCGTTGTAGCAACAATAATCTTAGATATTATTATTATTAATATTGGTTTAGGTGTATTTAACTTAATACCATTACCACCATTAGATGGTTCAAAGATATTAGCACATTTTTTACCTATAAATGCAAGAAGATGGTTTATAGAACATGAAAATATATTTTATATAGCCTTTATAATAATTTGGTTAACACCAATAGCATCAAGAATTACATCACCAATAATAAATGCTATATTAAGCTTTTTACTAAACATAGGATTTGCAATATTTTAGCAATAGGGATTAGAGGGACGTTCTTAAAATCCCGGTTTTACCGGGATTTTAAGAATAGTCCTTTTTTAGTGCAAACATGCAAAAGACTGGAGAAGACTTAGCAATTACTTTACTTATAAGCAAATAAATGGTATACTTTTAAGCGATAAAAGGAGAAAAAAATGAAAGATATAATAATATTAGGAATAGAATCAAGTTGTGATGAAACATCTGTAGCAGTTGTAAAAAATGGTAGAGAAGTTTTATCAAATGTAATAAATACACAAATAAGTATTCACGAATTATATGGTGGAGTTGTACCAGAAATTGCATCTAGAAATCATGTAGAAAACATTTCACCTGTAATGAAAGAAGCACTAAAAGAAGCAAACATAAAAATTGATGATGTAGATGGAATCGCATGTACATATGGACCAGGCTTAGTAGGAGCGTTATTAGTAGGAGTGTCTTATGCAAAAGCATTAAGTTATGCAGCAAACAAACCACTTATTGGAGTAAATCATATACAAGGACATATAGCAGCAAACTATATAACATATAAAGAACTAAAACCGCCATTTTTAACTTTATTAATATCTGGAGGAAATACACAGCTTGTTCTAGTAAAGGATTATACAGAGTTTGAGATATTGGGAAAAACCAGAGATGATGCGGTAGGAGAAGCTTTTGATAAAATAGCAAGGGTTATAGGCTTAGGATATCCGGGGGGACCTAAAATGGATAAACTAGCACAGGAAGGAACTCCTAATATAGTCTTACCTAAAGTTCATATAGATGGTTTAGATTTTAGTTTTAGTGGATTGAAAACAGCAATCATTAATTTGCATCATAAAACACCTGATATAAACAAAGCAGACTTAGCAGCAAGCTTCGAAAAAGATGTTGCAGAAATTTTGTTAGAAAATACAAAGAAAGCTGTAAAAGAGACTAATATAAATAAAATAGCATTAGCAGGAGGAGTTTCTGCCAATAGCTATATTAGGAAAGCATTTAAAGAATTAGAAGAGAAAGAAAATATAAAAGTATATTATCCAGAACTTAAATTATGTACAGACAATGCAGCAATGATAGCATCAGCTGGATATTATAATTTCTTAAAAGGAAATTTTTCAGATTTAAAATTAAATGCTGTACCAAATTTAAAATTATAATAATTAGAAAGAGGTTGGAAAATGTCAATCTATGCAATTTCGGACTTGCATTTATCATTTAATGCAGATAAACCAATGGATATATTTGGTTGGCAAGATTATGAAAATAAGATAAAAGAAGATTGGAAAAGTAAAGTAAAAGAAGATGATTTAGTAATTTTAGGTGGAGATTTTTCTTGGTCAATGCAACTTCAAGATACATTTAAAGATTTTGAGTTTATTCATAATCTACCAGGGAAAAAACTATTGCTTAAAGGTAACCACGATTATTGGTGGGGAACTTTAACAAGCATGAGGAGATTTATAAATAGTATTGGTTTTACAGATATAGATTTTATATATAATAATAGCTATGAATTTGAAGATAAAATAATTTGTGGAACTAGAGGATGGAATTTTAGTGGACTTCAAGATGAAGACGAAAAAATATACAATAGGGAAAAACAAAGACTAAAACTATCTTTAGAAGATGGTGTAAATAGATTTGGAAAAGATAAAGAAATTATTGCGTGCTTACATTATCCACCATTAAAGATAGACGAAATCTCGGATTTTGTAAGAATAATGGAAGACTATAATGTAAAGAAATGTATTTATGGACATTTACATGGACCTGCACATAAATTTGTAGTAGAAAAAAATCTTGATGGAATAGAATATATTATGACAAGTTGTGATTATACAAACTTTAAATTGATTAAAATTTATTAATTTGTAGGAGGAAGAAAAATGAAAACATTAAAAGCTGGAACAGTATTAATAAATTTACAAAATAAAGAAATATGTTTGGTCTATAATAAAAATGACAAGAGTTATGCATTCCCAAAAGGACATTTAGAAAATGGTGAAACATTAAAAGAGTGTGCAATAAGAGAAACAGAAGAAGAAACTGGCCACACATGTTCAATAATTAACGAAAAAGAAATTGGAATTTTAAAATATTTAACTCCTGCTGGGGAAAATGTAGAGCTTCACTTATATTTAGCAAAAGATACAGGACAAGTTACTAGAAAAATTAATCCTAAAGATAAGGAAGAAACACTATGGGTGGACATAGAAAAAGTCGAAGAAAAAATATTATATCAAGATTTAAATAGATTATGGTTAGACATGAAAAATAAAATAACTAAGTAATATTTGTAAAATTATTGTAATATTTCTGCTTAAATGACTTGCAATATGCATAATTTGTGATATAATATGAAAGCACGAAAAAACGATAAGTATAAAAAATGCGAAAGGGTTGAAAATAAATGAGTATAAAAGTAGAAAAAACAGATAACAAAAATGAATTAAAATTAGAATTTACAGTAGCAGCTGAAAAATTTGAAGATGCAATGAAGAAAGTGTATTTCCAAACAGCTAAATATTTTAATATACCAGGATTCAGAAAAGGTAAAGCACCAATGAAGATAGTAGAAAAATATTATGGAGAAAGTATTTTCTACGAAGATGCTTTTAACGAAATATTAAAAGAAGAATATGATAAAGAATTAAAAGAAAATGATATAACAGCTGTAAGTTATCCAGAATTCGATATAAAACAAATGGAAAAAGGAAAAGACTTAATATTTACAGCTACAGTTCAAGTAAAACCAGAAGTTAAATTAGGAAAATATAAAGGTATAGAACTTAAAAAAGTAGAGTATACTGTAAAAGATGAAGATATAGACCACGAATTAGGACATATGCAAGAAAGAAATTCTAGAATTGTTACAGTAGAAGATAAACCAGTAGAAAAAGGAAATATTGCTGTAATAGATTTTGAAGGATTTGTAGACGAAAAAGCATTCGAAGGTGGAAAAGCAGAAGGTTATGAACTAGAAATAGGAAGTAATACATTTATTCCAGGATTTGAAGATCAAATAGTAGGAATGAAAGCTGGAGAAGAAAAAGACGTTAAAGTTAAATTCCCAGATGAATATTTCTCTAAAGATTTAGCTGGAAAAGATGCTACATTTAAAGTAAAAGTAAACGAAATAAAGAAAAAAGAATTACCAGAATTAGATGATGAATTTGCTAAAGACGTTAGTGAATTTGATACATTAAAAGAATTAAAAGCAAGTATAAAAGAAAAATTAGAAAAAGAAAATGAAGAAAGAACAAAATACGAAACACAAGACGCAGCAGTAAAAGCTGTTTGTGATAATACAGAAATCGATATTCCATCAGGAATGATAGATTCTGAAATAGATAATATGGTAAATGATATGAAATCTAGATTACAATATCAAGGTTTAACATTAGATAATTATTTGAAAATGATTGGAAAAACAGAACAAGAATTTAGAAAAGATTACGAAGAACAAGCTAAAGAAGCTGTTAAATCAAGATTATTAATCGAAGCAATAGTAAAAGCAGAAAAAATTGAAGCAGATGATAAAGATGTAAATGCCAAAATAGAAGAAATGGCTAAAAACTATGGTAGAGAAGCAAAAGATTTAGAAGAAAACGAAGCATTAAAGAATTACATAAAAGGAAGTCTAGAAACAGAAAAAGCAATAGAATTCGTAGTAAAAAATGCAAAAATAAAATAAAGTAATAAAAGGAGTTTAATATTATAAGTATTAAACTCCTAAATTATTCACTGCGAAAGTGCTTACCGTTGTAAGAAAGGAAACCTTAAATTATATTTTAATAAAAAAATTTGCATTTATAATAAATATGATATAAAATAATGTAAGTTTTCAAAGGAGGAATTTAATATGGATAAAAAAGAATTAAATAGTTTAGTACCATATGTAATAGAACAAACAAGTAGAGGAGAAAGATCATATGATATATTCTCTAGACTATTAAAAGATAGAATTATATTTTTAGGAGAACAAGTAGATAGTTCATCTGCAAGTGTTGTAATAGCACAAATGTTATTCTTAGAATCAGAAGATCCAGAAAAAGAAATACATTTATACATAAATAGTCCAGGAGGTTCTATAACAGACGGAATGGCTATTGTAGATACAATGAATTATATTTCTTGCCCAGTTTCTACTATTTGTGTTGGTTTAGCTGCAAGCTTTGGTGCAGTATTATTAGCAAATGGTGAAAAAGGAAAAAGATTTGCAACACCAAATTCAGAAATCTTAATTCACCAACCATTAATAGGAGGTCAAGGTGGAGGTATTTCTGGTCAAGCAACAGAAATAAAAATATATTCAGATCATATGATGAAAACAAGAGAAAAATTAAATAAATTATTAAGTGAAAAAACAGGTCAACCAATAGAAGTTATTAATAGAGATACAGAAAGAGACAATTATATGACAGCTGAGGAAGCATTAAAATATGGTCTTATAGATGGAATTATGGACAAAAGAAGATAAAGGAAGTTGCTAAAGATAACATAAAAAGAAGGAGCGCTTTATTATGCAAAAAAATGATAATAATAAAAATATTAGATGCTCATTTTGTGGTAAAACACAAGATAGTGTAGATAAAATAGTAGCAGGACCAGGAGTATATATTTGTAATGAATGTATACAAGTATGCTCAAATATTATAGAAAATGAATATTATGAAGATGATGAAGATTTATATACAACTGTAGAAGAAGATGTTGTACCTACACCAGAAGAAATAAAAAAAGTTTTAGATGAATATGTAATAGGTCAAGAAGACGCTAAAAAAACGTTATCTGTAGCTGTATATAATCATTATAAAAGAATAAACAATGAAGACGAAAAAAATAATAAAGATGATGTAGAAATAAAGAAAAGCAATATTCTATTATTGGGGCCAACTGGTTCTGGAAAAACATTACTTGCACAAACTTTAGCTAAAATATTAAATGTTCCTTTTGCAATAGCCGATGCAACAACTTTAACTGAGGCTGGTTATGTAGGAGAAGATGTCGAGAATATTTTACTAAAATTAATTCAAGCAGCAGATTATGATATAGAAAAAGCCGAAAGAGGAATTATCTATATAGACGAAATAGATAAAATCTCAAGAAAGTCAGAAAACCCATCTATAACAAGGGATGTAAGTGGAGAAGGAGTTCAACAAGCCCTATTAAAAATAGTTGAAGGTACAACAGCATCTGTTCCACCACAAGGTGGTAGAAAGCATCCACATCAAGAACTAATACAAATAAATACAGAAAATATTTTATTTATCTGTGGTGGTGCGTTCGAAGGGTTAGAAAAAATTATAGACCAAAGAACTGGTAAAAAAGCCATAGGATTTGGTGCAGAAAAGAAAGAAATTGTTAAAAAGAATAGAACAGAGGTATTTAAAGAACTATTACCACAAGATTTATTAAAATTTGGATTAATCCCAGAATTTGTAGGAAGATTACCAATTGTAAGTACACTAGAAGAATTAGATAAAGATGCATTAGTTAATATATTAACTAAACCAAAAAATTCTTTAGTAAAACAATACAAAAAACTATTAGCTATGGATGGAGTAGAACTAGAATTTGAACCAGAAGCAGTAGAGGCAATAGTAGATAAAGCAATAGAAAGAAAAACTGGGGCTAGAGGTTTACGTTCTATTATAGAAGAGATTATGAGAGATATTATGTTTGATATTCCATCTAATCCAAAGATAGAAAAATGTATTGTAACAAAAGAGACCGTAATAGGTTTAGCAAAGCCAGAAATAATAATAAATGAAAATAAAGAACCTAAAAGACAAGTCGTTAAAAGAAGAAAAATTCAGCCAAATGAAATAGAAACTGCTTAAAAATAAAAAATAAAAATAGAAGGAGTAGTATTAATAGATTATATGCTAAAAATCCTTCTATTTTTTTCGTGTATAAGTTGAAAAAAAGATTAAGTTGTGATATATATAGTTTTACAAATAATAGGTGAAAAAGAGAAAAGAAAATGAAGAATATAAAAGATTATAATTTAGACGAACTAAAAAAAGAATTTCAAGAATTAGGAGAAAAACCATATAGAGCAGAACAAGTTTTTATGTGGCTATATAAAGAAAAAGTAAAAGAATTTGATGATATGACGAATATATCAAAAGAGCTAAGACAAAAATTACAAGAAAATTATACAATGTGTAATTATAAGATAGCAAAAAAATTAGTTTCAAAAGATGGAACTAAAAAATATTTATTTGATATATTAGACGGGAATATGATAGAAACAGTTTTAATGGAATACCACCATGGTAAAACATTATGTGTTTCATCACAAATTGGTTGCAAAATGGGGTGTAAATTCTGTGCATCAACAGGAATTCCATTTGTTAGAAATTTAAGTAGTGGAGAGATTGTAGAACAAATCTTAGCAGTAGAGCAAGAAGAAAATACAAAGATATCAAATATTGTTTTTATGGGAATTGGTGAACCATTCGATAATTTTGATAATGTAATAAATGCTATTGGAATTTTAAATAATCCAAAGGGATTAAATATAGGTGCAAGACATATAAGTATTTCTACTAGTGGAATTGTACCTAAAATTTATGAGTTGGCAGACAAAAAAATACAATGTACATTATCAATATCATTACATGCAACAAATGACGATAAAAGATCTGCTATGATGCCAGTTAACAATGCATATCCAATTAAAGAATTAATGAAGGCATGTAAATATTATATAGAAAAAACAAATAAAAGAATTTCTTTTGAATATGCTTTAGCAAAGGATAATAACGATAATTTGGAAGATGCTAAAGAATTAGTAAAATTATTACATGGAATGCTTGCACATGTAAATTTAATACCAATTAATAAAATAGAAAATGGGAAATTTGTAAAATCTACAGATAATAATATAATTAGATTTAGAGATTATTTAAATGCACATGGAATTGTAGCAACAATAAGAAGAGAGTTAGGTTCAGACATAGAAGCTGCATGTGGACAATTAAGAAGGAAGACGATAGAAGAAAAACGTTAGAGGTGATAAAATGAAATGTTTTGCTAAAACCGATTTAGGTAAAGCAAGAGAATTAAATGAAGATTCATATTATATTCCAGCAGAAGAAAATGAATTAAGAATATATATGTTGGCAGATGGAATGGGAGGATATAATGGAGGAGAAATTGCAAGTAAACTTGCAATAGATTCTGCGAGGAAATATCTAACCAATAATTTTAATACGATACCACATGATAGAATAAATATTGAAGAACTAGTAAGAAGTAGTATGGAATATGCGAATATGGTAGTATTCGAAAAATCAAAAGAAGTACAAGAATTAGAAGGAATGGGTACAACTTTGGAATTAGTTTTAGGCTATGGGAATAAAATATATATAGGTCATGTTGGAGACAGCAGAATATACAGAGTAAGAAAAAACATTATAAGAAAATTAACAACAGACCATAGTTATGTTGAAAAATTAGTAAAAGAAGGAACAATAACAAGGGAAGAAGCAGAAAATCATCCTAAAAAGAATATGCTTATGAAAGCTTTAGGATGTACTCCTTATGTAGAGCCAGATGTAACAACTAAAGGTTTTCTTAAAGGAGATAAACTTGTCTTAACATCAGATGGGTTAACAAATATGGTATCAAACCAAGAAATATACGATATAGTAACAAATGATGTAGAAAATGCTACTACGAAGTTGGTCGAATTAGCAAACAATAGAGGAGGATATGATAACATAACGGTTGTTATTGTATATAATGATTAAGGAGAGATGGAAGAATGGACCTAGAGGGGAAAATATTAGGTAACAGATACGAGATAATAGAGAAAATAGGAAATGGTGGAATGGCAACGGTTTATAAAAGTAAGGACCGTGTTTTGAATAGATATGTAGCAGTAAAAATATTAAGGGATGAATTTACTACAGATGAAGAGTTTATAAAGAGATTTAGAATAGAAGCACAATCAGCGGCGAGCCTTACACATCCAAACATTGTATCTATATTTGACGTAGGTAATGAAGGCAGTTTATATTATATTGTAATGGAATTAATTAAAGGAAAAACATTAAAAGAGATAATTACAGAGGAAAACGGACCTTTACCTTGGAAATGGTCTTTAAATGTAGTAACTCAAATTGCATCAGCATTAGAAACAGCCCATAAAAATAATATTGTTCATAGAGATATAAAGCCACATAATATTATAATAACAGAGGATGGAATAGCAAAAGTTACAGATTTTGGAATAGCAAAAGCAGTCTCAAATTCTACAATTACAGCTTTTGGAACAACAATAGGTTCTGTACATTATTTTTCACCAGAGCATGCAAGAGGAGGATATACAGATGCAAAATCTGACCTATATTCTTTAGGTGTTGTAATGTATGAAATGTTAACTGGTAGAGTTCCTTTTGATGCAGATACACCTGTATCTGTAGCATTAAAACATATGCAAGAAGACCCGATTGAGCCAAAAGAGTTAAATGATAATATTCCTCAAGTCGTAAATGATATTATAATGAAAGCAATGCAAAAGGATGTAAATTTAAGATATCAATCTGCAACAGAAATGCTAAAAGATTTGAATGCGGCCTTAAAAAATCCAGATGATAATTTTGTACATATTGGAAGTAATGTAGGAGCTGCGACACAAAGAATTTCTACTCAGGAAATAGCAGAAGCAGAAAGAAAAGCAAAAGAAGCTAATAATCCTAAAAATGGAAAGAAACCAAATAAGTTTATACAATTTGTAAAAAAACATAAGGCATTATCTTTTGTAATAGGAGCAATTATATTATTCTTCGTTGCATTTGGTGCTACAATGGGAATAGTAGAATTAGTAAATCCAAATGATGTTCAGATTCCTGATTTAGTAAATAAAACTCAAGATGAGGCAGAACAAATTGTAAAAGAATTAAAGCTAAAGCTAGTAGTAAAAGCAGAAGAATATAATGAGAATGTTGAAGAAGGGAAGATAATATCTCAAGATCCAGCATACCAAGAGAATTATACAATAAAGGAACATAGTGAAATTTCTGTAGTTATAAGTAAAGGTACAGAAACAGTAGAAGTTCCAGATGTTGTTGGTAAAACAAGAGAAGAAGCAGAAAAACTATTAAAAGACGCTGGACTAGTAGCAGAGATAACCGAAGAAAATGACGAAAAGGTAGAAGCTGGAATCGTATTAAGTCAAGATATAGAAGATGGCGAAACTGTTAATAAAGGAAGTACTGTAAAATTAGTTGTAAGTAAAGGTAGTGGAATTGTAAATGTAGAAGTTCCAAGTCTTGTAGGAAAAACTGAACAAGAAGCAAAAAAACTATTAACAGAAGCTGGGTTAAAAGTTAATGTAGTTAATGATGAAGATGAATCTAAAAATGATGGAGTTGTATTAAGACAAAGTAAAGATGCTGGTACAGAAGTACAAGAAGGAACTACAATTACAATTACAGTAAATAAGGTTTCTGAGTCAAAAGAGGCAACATTTACAATTGATGTAAAAGCAATTACAGGAGGTTATGAGGAAGAAACAGGAAATACTACAAGTAGTAATATAGCAAAAACAGTTGATATAACAATTACTGTTGGTGGAACTACTGCTTTCCAACAATCAGGTGTTGATAAAAATCGTACTATAACAGCAAAAGTAAGTGGAAAAGGATCAAAAGAAGTTATTGTAGAATTAAAAAATTCTAAAGGAGAAAGTTATAAAAGATCTACAACATTTAACTTTAACAATTCAACAACATATACATTTGACTAGAAGTTAAACAGATAAAGCATTTTGCTTTATCTGTTTTTGCGTATATAATTAAATTTGAAATTAACATAAAAATATGATAGAATTGATAAGAAAAATTAGGTATTAACCATTTGTAAACAAACCAATAAATAATTTTAGGAGGTAGAATGATGTATATTGCAGAGGCTCGGGCATATAACGAAGGGATAGAGTTTTATCCTAAGAATGGTAAAGTGATTTTTGCTAAGAGATGTAATGGAAAAGTTGTAGTAGAAAGTAGAAACAGTTCTTATTCAGAAAAAAAAGAAAATAGTTTCAAATCAAAAATATTTTTACTATTTTTTTGCGCAGTAAATGTTGTGATTTTTAGTATAATTGGAAAATTAAAAATTCCAAATATAGAAGTCATATTAGTAGCTTTACTTGTTTGGGAAGTAGTTCTGTTTTTCTATATAGAAAGAAACAAAAATAAGAACAATACTCAGTCATTTAAATATCATGCAGCGGAACATAAAGTTTTAAACTATGTAGATAAATATGGGAAAAATGCTGTATTAGATGTAGAAAAAGTTATGAATATGAGCTCAATTTCATTTCGGTGTGGTTCAACTGTTCTTACAGTAGGACTTATATTTGCTACACTATTTCTTGTAGGTAAAGCATTTATTCCTTGGCTGATTTTAAAAATAGTATGGCTTGTGATTTCGGGATATATTGCTTTAAAATTATGGGCAAATGGAAAATGTGATTTTTTGCAAAAATTAGTGGTGCTACCACCAACATATGAAGAGGTTGAAGTAGCAGTAGAAGGAATGAAAGAATATTTAAGATTCGAAGATTAACCGACAATTTGCGATTACAAGACAAAGGAGCAGTGTGAATCTGCTCCTTTGTCGTATATAATATTGATAAATTATTTTATTTTTGATAATATAAAACAGATTAATTAGAAGGTGATAAATATGGAAAATGAATATAAAAGGAAATTTTTTATAGGCTATTCAAATTGTGACAGAAAAGTAAATTTAAGTGTGTTAAATTCGTTATACCTAATACAAGATATGATGACAGAGTATTTTGGATTTCTAAAAAGTGATAATATAATTTTAAAGAGCGAAAATAATGCAATATGGGTACTAGCCAAAACAAAAGTGCACTTTAATAAATATCCAAAATGGAGAGATTTAATTGAAGGAACTGTTTTTACCACAGGAATAAAGCCAATTCGTGTAGAAACCGAAGCACAATTTAAAGATAAAGATAATAATGTATTGTTTTATGCAAATCAAGAAACTTGTGTTATAGATTTAACAGATAGAAAAATAAGAAAAATTAATACAGTTAATTATCCAACAGGTGTTCAAATAAAAGAAGGTATAAACAAAGAAAAATATTTAAGATTAAACACAGAATTTACTGAAGCTGATAAAGTATATGAACAGAAAATACATTCAACAGATATAGATTTTAGTTACCATACAAATAATGTATCATATGTTAAATATATTCTGAATTCATTAAATTCAGATTTTATAGATAGTCATAAGATAACAGACTTTGAGATACATTATATAAATGAGAGTAAAGAGGGACAAAAGTTATCTATTTATAAAAAAATAAAAGATAATGAAATAGAGTTTCTTATAAAAGAAGAAAACAGAGAAATAGCAAGAGCTAATTTAAAATATATAAAAGAATAGGAGAATATTATGGAAAAAATAAGTAATATAGAAAGAAGAAATAATTCAAATAAAAAAATAAAACAATTAGGAATAGCTTGTCTTGAAACTTTACCAGTAATAGAAGATAGTACACAAGTAAGCCTAAAAGATATAGATACAATCTGTAAAAGAGCTATAGCTTGTTTAATATCCACTCAATTAGCTATAGATATATCTGAAAACAATGATTATGATAGTTCTAAGACTTTTTTTCTAAATATGTTAAAACAATATGGCGTTCAAGATAATTTAATAGAAAAAGAAAAAAGAATATTTAATGGAAAATATAGTAAACAAGACGTAATTGATGTTGTATGGTCTTACGAGGCTTATTGGTCATTAGTTTGGACATTAGGGTTAGTAGAGAATATCGATTATCCAAACCAGATTTGCGATTGTGAAAAAGCAATTATGCTAGTTAGCACTTGTAAAACATATGACGATTTTAAATGTAAATGTAAAATAAGAGATATAGAAGAAATTTTAGATATGTTAGATTTATATTATCGTTATGATTGGGCTGTAACTGAAAAAAGAATTAATCCAGATACACTTATAGCAGATTTAAATCCAGATGTAGTTGTTGAACGCAGAAAAGGACTTGAATGGTTAATAGCAAACGAAGAAGATTGGGACGAAATTTCTTTAGATACATAGTATTGAATTAACAGATACATATGATATAATCAATCTATCAAAAAATGGGAGGTTGAAGGAATGAACGAATACAAATTTATTCCAACGCCAGTATTCCGGGACCCAATTTTAAGATATTGGATTTTCTTAAAGGGTAAGATTTTGCCTATTGGTTATCTGGTAGAAGATATTGGCGGAGTTGAAGTAATAGTTTTCAAAAAAGAAAACTTAGCTTTAACAGATGATATTTTCAAAAAATATCTCGAAAGAAGTAGCACAGCTTAGGCTGTGCTACAGCTATTTATAAAAATATTTAAAAAATAAAATAAGTATGGTATAATGGACAAAAAATATGAAAAGGTGAATTATGCAAGGAAAAATAATAAGTAATATTTCAAATTTATATTATATCGAAGCAAATGAAAAAATATATACTTGTAATGCAAGAGGTAAATTAAAAGATGAAGGAATAGTTGTTGGAGATATAGTAGATTTTGACGAGAATGAGAATATAATAGAAAAAATAGAAGAAAGGGATAATTATATTAAAAGACCTAAAATTTCAAATATAACCCAAATAGTGTGTGTGTTATCCGCGAAAAATCCAAAACCAGATTTATTAATGCTAGACAAACAATTAGCATATGCCGAATATGTTGGTATAAAGGCTGCAATTGTAATTAATAAAATAGACTTAGACAAGAAAAGGGTAGAAGAGATAAAAGAAATTTATAAAAATATAGGTTATCCAATAGTAGAAACAAATGCAAAAGAAAAAGAGGGAGTAGATAGCCTAAATAAGCTTTTAGAAAACAATATAAGTGTATTTGCTGGAAATTCAGGAGTCGGAAAATCTACTTTATTAAATAGCATTTTTGGAAAAGAATTAACCAAAGCTGGACTAATAAGTGATAAAAATAAAAAAGGTAAAAATACTACAACAAATATTGCATTATATAAAATTAAAGAAAATGAATATATTGCAGATACACCAGGTTTTTCAACCTTTGATATTTCTGAAATCGAATCCGATAAATTAGCAGAATATTTTAAAGAATTTAAGCAATATATAAAAGATTGTGAGTATATAGGGTGTAGACATATTAAAGAAGAAAACTGTGGAATAAAAAATGCATTGCAAAAAGGAGAAATAACAGAAAGTAGATATCAAAATTTCATAAAAATATATGAGAATTTAAAAGATAAGGAGGAACACAAATGGTAGAGATTTCAGCATCAATATTAGATGCAAAGGAAGATGAAGCAGCAAAAATATTTTATAATTTAGAGGTAGCAAAGATAGATTATTTCCATATAGATGTTATGGATGGAAAATTTGTAGAAAAAAATACTGTAGATAAAATGAATCAGTATTCAAATATATTAAAGCAAATTACTACATTACCATTGGATGTTCATTTAATGGTAGAAGATGTAGAAACATATATAAAATTATACAGTGCAATTGAGCCAAATATGATAACTTTTCATTTAGAGGCAATTAAAGATAAAGAAAAAATCTACGAAATGATTAAATTAGTAAAAGACAACAATTGTAAAGTTGGTATTGCCATTAAACCTAATACAGAAGTAAAGGAAATATATGAATTTTTACCATATATAAATACAGTATTAGTGATGACAGTAGAACCAGGTAAAGGTGGACAAGCTTTAATTCCAGAGACTTTAAGAAAAATTAGAATATTAAAAGAATACTTAAATCAACATAATTTAGATACATATATTGAAGCTGATGGTGGTATAAATCTTGATACAATAGATGAAGTAAAAGAGTCTGGAGTAGATATAGCCGTTGTCGGAAATGGAATATTAAAGACCGAAAATTATAGAACAACTGTAAGTAAATTAAAAAACTAAGCTTATATAAATAGAGAAACGTAGCAATTAATTTGCTACGTTTTCTTCACCTTTTACTTCTTTATGTTTATGTCCATTAAAAAATAAATTATAAATAATAATTCCAAATCCTAAAATAGAAATAAATATTGTTACTACAATTCCTACAAAAGGTATCATCTTTAAAGCACCGATTACAACTGCAATTAATATTGCTAGTAAATATTCTAATGGCATTTTAGAGAATTTTTTGTTATTATAAATTCTTCTAGCTAAAATTGATGCAAATATGTATGGAGAAATTCCAATCATAAATACGTATAACATTAATAATAATAATCCAGCACTAAATCCTATTTGTGCAGCAATAAGTATAATAGATAAAATAGGAATAGCAATTAAAGCAATTAGACCAGCTAAAAATACTTTTCCAAATTTGTGTGATAAACAAGAAGAAGCTTTTTCTAAGCTACTCTCTAAGAAAAATCTATAAAGTAGATATACTAAACTTGCTGCAAATATACTATTTACAATATTTATAACTATGCTCCAAATTGTAGTTCTTGCATTTGATGAGGTTGATGTAGTCAAATGAGTAATTTCTCCACCAACTGCTCCGCTAGGGAATTCTACTTCGTTTTCAGAAACATATGTTAGTTTACCAGTAATAGAACCTTGTACAGAATCTGTAGAGATAATAAATTCTGGTGCATATACATATGCATTTCTTCCTACAGCACCTTGAAGAGACAATTTTGAACTCATTACATATAAATCTCTAAAAGGACCATAGCCTTCAGGTATGTTAAGTTCATTACAAACAGCATATAGTGAAGTTGCTGAAGTATTAAAGTCTATTTTATCCGCTACTATATAAGCGTTTGAATTTATGTAAGAGTGTTCACCAAAAGTAACATTACTTGCGCAAACAAATAGATCTCCATCAACTTCTCCATTTATTGTAACATTCTTTCCAAAGATATAAACATTTCCATCAACGATTTGATTCATATTAATATCATTTCCATATAAATATAAATCATCATCGACTACTGTAGTTGTATTTTCAGAAGAATCTACTGCATATGGTGTTGCTGTTACATCTTCTTGTGTTTCATTTGTATCTGCAAAACATGTAGTGCTAATTGATAATATAATAACTAGAAACAAAGTTATTATAAAGTTTTTTAATTTTTTCATTGGTATACCTCCTAAAATTACTTTAATCAAAATATATATTATGAGTTTTGGTTTGTCAATACAAATTAAATTTTGTGTTCTGATTTATATTTTTTACAGAACTGTTTAATTGTACAAGTGTCACAATTTGGTTTTCTTGCCATACAAGTATTCCTACCATGCCATACAAAAAGATGGTTAATATCTTTTAAATATTCTTTAGGAAATATTTTTAATAAATCTTGTTCGATTTTTGTCGGTTCCTTTTCATTTGAAAGTCCTATCCTATTAGAGATTCTTTTGGCATGTGTATCTACAGCAATACCATTTGCAATACCAAAAGCTTCTAATAATATTACATTAGCACTTTTTCTACCAACACCTGGAAGAGTTATAAGTTCTTCCATAGTATTAGGAACAATTCCATTAAAATCATTCAGAATTTTATTAGCACATGCACGTGCATTTTTAGCTTTATTTTTGTAAAATCCACAAGGATGAATTATCTCTTCTAATTCGTGTATATCACAATTGGCAAAAGCTTCAATTGTTGGATATTTTTTAAACAATGCTGGTGTAGTTAAATTAACTCTTTCATCTGTACATTGTGCTGATAACATTACAGCAATTACTATTTGAAAAGGTGTTTTAAAATCCAAACTACAAGTTGCATCAGGATATGTATTTTTTAAAATTTGTACTAATTCTATAGCATCTTTTTTTCTCATAATTACCCTCCTTTACGACAAATTATATCATAATTATTTATCAACATAAAGTAATCACATGAATAATTATTTTTTCATATTATATATAAAAAAAGGAGGTAATACTTTATGTGTAAAATATTGAAAAAGACTTTGGCTGTAATATTAATAGGTTTAGGAATTGGAATATTATTAGTATTATTACTTCCTTTTGCGGGATGGCTTTTTGTAATAGGTGTTGCAATTATTATAGTTGGAATTATATGGCTTTCTAATTAACAACTATAAATATAGAAAACAATTGAAAAGGAGGAGATAGGAATGACGATTGTTGTAAAGAAAGTTCCAAAATTTTTAAGAGGATTTGTAAAATTGATATTTAGGATTAAGGATTAATACATAAAAATATCGCCAGATTGCTCTGACGATATTTTTAATATTGGTAATATATATCATGAAAAAAGGGTTATTTTATAATAACCCACAAATAGTATATAAACTAAGCTCTTTTAACTTTTCCAGAACGTAAACATTTTGCACATACTTTAATTTTCTTTGGTTGACCATCTACTATAGTTTTTACAGTTCTTAAATTGGGTTTCCAAGTTCTTGAAGCTCTATTACTAACGTGAGAACGTGTTATGCTAAGTTTGTTTCCATGAGATAATGTTTTTTCACAAATTGCACATTTTGCCATGATTTATTGCACCTCCTATTAAGATAATAAATTGACTGTTTATAATCTTACCATATAATAACAAAAAAAACAAGACTTTTTATAAAAAATAGTATATAATATACAAAATTATACTTCAATTAGGAGGTAAAAATGGCTGAGTTAAGCAAAGAAGTACAATATATAAAAGGTGTTGGTCCTAATAGGGTAAAGCTTCTAAATAATCTAAATATTTTTACTTTAAAAGATTTAATTACATACTATCCAAGAGATTATGAAGATAGAAGTAAACCTGTAAAGATAGAAGATTTAGTAGATGGTGAGGAAGCTCTAATTGCAGCGATACCAGTTGCTAGGATGAATGAAACAAGAATAAGAAATAGGAAAATGGTTATATATAAACTTATAGTAGAAGATGAAACAGGAAGATGTTTAATTACATGGTATAACCAAAGCTATTTAAAGAATAAATTTAAGGTTGGAGAAATTTATCACTTTTTTGGTAAAGTAAAAAGAATTCAAAATAGGATAGAAATGGTATCACCTGTTTTTGACGAAGAAACTAAAAATAAAAATACAGGAAAAATAATACCTATATATCCACTAACATACAATTTATCTCAAAATGTGTTAAGAGGAATAATAGAAAATGCAATTACATTAGTTAATAATTCATTACCAGAAACATTACCAAAATACATTTTAGATGAATATAAATTGTTAGGAATAAATGAGTCTATCCATAAAATACACTTTCCAGAGAATTTTGATGAATTTGAAAAGGCAAGAAAAAGGCTAGTATTTGAAGAGTTATTGGGCATGCAACTTGCTCTATTAAATTTGAAGAACAAATATGAAGCAGATACTAATGGTATTCAGTTTGATAAAAATGTAAAGATGTCAGACGTAATTAATGCTCTTCCATTTAAATTAACTAAAGCTCAATTAAGAGTTTTAGAGGAAATAGATAAAGATATGGAAAGCAATAAAAATATGAATAGATTATTGCAAGGCGATGTTGGTTCTGGAAAAACAGCAGTTTCAATTATCGCATCATATAAAGCTGTTAAATGTGGTTACCAAGTAGCAATTATGGCGCCAACAGCAATTCTCGCAAGTCAACATTTGGAGAGCTTTAAAGAGATACTAGACCAGTTTGGAATTAGATGTGAACTTTTGATATCGAGTATAACTAAAAAGAAAAAGGAAGAGATTTTAGAAAGATTAAGAAATGGTGAAATAGATATATTAATAGGTACACATGCATTATTAGAAGAAAATGTAGTATTTAAAAATTTGGGTTTTGTAGTAACAGACGAGCAACATAGATTTGGTGTAAAGCAACGTACTACAATAGTAGAAAAGGGTCAAAATCCAGATGTATTAGTTATGACAGCAACTCCTATTCCAAGAACATTAGCTTTAATTTTATATGGTGATTTGGATATATCTATAATTGATGAATTACCTCCAAACAGAAAGAAAATTGATACTTTTGCAGTTACAAAAGGAATGGAAGAAAGGGTAAATAACTTTATACAAAAACAAGTTGATGAAGGTAGACAAGCATATATTGTATGTCCATTGGTAGAAGAAAATGAAGAGATGAATTTAAAATCTGTAACAGCTTTGGCGGAAAAATATAAAAATGAAGTGTTTAAAGATTACAAAGTAGAATATTTGCATGGAAAAATGAAAAATAAAGAAAAAGACGAAATTATGGAAAGATTTAAAAATGGTGATATTGATATTCTAATCTCTACTACTGTAATTGAGGTTGGTGTAAATGTTCCAAATGCAAGTTTAATGGTTGTTGAAAATGCCGAAAGGTTTGGATTAGCACAATTACATCAGTTAAGGGGAAGAGTTGGAAGAGGCGAATACCAATCTTATTGTATTTTAAAATATCAAGGAAATTCTGATGTTATTAGAAAAAGAATGAAGGTAATGACAGATACAAATGATGGATTTATAATTTCGGAAAAAGACTTAGAACTTCGTGGTAGTGGAGAATTCTTTGGAACAAGACAACATGGTCTTCCAGAATTTAAGATTGCAAATCTTTTTGAAGATATGCCTGTACTAAAGCAAGTTCAAGCATTAGCTATAAAAATAACAGAAGAAGACCCTAAATTAGAGTTAGAAAAAAATAAAGAATTGCGATTATTAATAGAAGAAAAATTTAAAAATAGAGTAGAGATATAACTACGCGTGACTAGCCCGTATTGGTTTGATATAGGGCTAGTTTTGTGGTATAGCGACAAGAATAGGATGCATTATATTATGAACTATGAAAAGAAGAGTAATGTATTTACAATATTATGTAAATATGCTAAAATATAAAATGAAACCAAAAATTTATACATTCCCAATATATGGGAAACACAAAAGAAGGGAGCATATTTATTTATGACAAAAAACACAAATGAAAAGGAATTAAAAGAGAAAAGGAGTCGCTACTCAGCAGTGAGCATCATCTTACGTCAGTTGTATGGCGTAAGAATGACAGGGATGCCGGGCTATATTCTGCTTCAGGATGTGGTGTATAAACATCTTGAAGATAAAAGCCTAACAATCGATGAACTTGTTGAATGGGCCTGTAAACACTTTGTGTTTACTATTTCAGTTGATGACGCCTACGACGAGATTCTTCAGGTGGTGACACAAAAGTTACCTGAAGCTGAGAACGGTGAGGATAACATAATAGAGATCCTTCCTGAAGTTTTGGCAGAGGCTACCGATTTATATGAGAAGAAAATCATCTTTGGAAAGGTGGCGGAAGCAGTTCATAAGCTGAAAATTTCTACACTGATTGAACAGGATATAATTTCAATCCTGTTTGAAATCAAAAGAGGAAAAACAATCGAGCAGGCATTGGAAAAGTTGGCAAGTGAGGATGTAGTAGGAGTCACTGAAGCGAAAAGACCGGAAGAAAAGGCAAAAAGGAAAAAAGAATTGCATAATACAATTTTGGTAGCTTTTTCTTCAGAGTCTGAACTGCTTGAATTTGCAGCAACTATCAGCTAGCGACTTCAAAAAATAATACTGAAAGCCTATAGGATATGTTAAATATCTTATAGGCTCTCAGTAATTTGTGCAAAATATGAAGAATTAGATAGTAATTTATTGACTTTTATAAAGAAAATAAATAAAATAAAGATATAGTGAAAAATATAAAAAAGGATGTAAAAAATGGATGTAAAAATTATATTATCAATTGTAGGAGCATTAATATCATTAGCAGCTGTTGTTTTAATATATAATGCTCGAAAGATTGTAAGGGAAAGATTTAGTTTTGGGGACCAAAACAGTGGAACTTTAGCAGTAAAAACTATTGGAATGGTCTTATTTTGTGTAGGAATGTTAATAATATTTTTTAATTTAACATAAGAAACAAGGGGGAATTTACAAATGAAACAATTAAGTTCAATGCTATCATTGCTTTTTGCAGGGCTATTTTGGGTATTTAGAGTAGTGCTTGCATATACAACTGCAACAGGAAAGGATTTAGGATTTCCAGTACAAGATTTTACAACAGAAGTAGTTTTACTATTCGTGGTTTTAATATTACTTGTATTTGTTTATAAGAGAAATTTAATAGCTGGAATAATTTATTTACTAGTGTATGCTGGTTATTTTGGACCACAATTGTTTAATGCAATCATGACTATTGCAACAGCTGATGCAGGAGTTGATATTTATACTTATGATACAATATTAGCATCTACAATAGGTATTGCAGTTGCACTATTTGCATGTTTAAATATTTTAGTAGATAAGAATAGATCAGCACATCCAACAGATAAGAAAACAGATTGGTTTTACAAAAATGAACAGTATGATAGAAAATTAGATGATAGAGCAGATAAAAACAATTATAGAACTTTATAATATTGCAAAAGCAAGCTAGTTAAGCTAGCTTGCTTTTTTATGTAAAATAGCATATAATATTGGCGTATAAAAAAGCGATATGTAGAAAGATAAAAAAGAACTACAGGGGTGTTTTATGGAAAAAGAATACATAAAAGTAAATAAGAATGCTTATAACATATTTGCTCCTCAGCATGCTAATAGACATGATAAAATTGGAAAATATGATTTAACTGATGGTGATTGGACTGAATTATTGAAAGAAAAGCTTTTAAAGAAAAATATAAGTAATAAAGTTTTAGAAATAGGACCTGGTACAGGTAGAATATTAAAAATATTGGAGTCAAGATTGAATTGTAGAACTTGTGCAGTGGAACTATCAGAAGAAATGGTTAAATATGCTAAAATGAAATCACCAAATACTTTTTTTATAGAAGATAATATATTAAATATTAAATTTTCGGAAGAATCATTTGATGCAATCTTTATGGGAGCAGTAATTCATAACTTTCCAAAAGAGGTCGTTAAAGAATTACTTTTTTCAATACATAAATGGTTGAAAAAAGATGGTAAGATTCTAATATATACTACAATTCATAATAAATCTGAAGAAGGATATTATGAAAAAGAAGATTACAGTGGTAAGATTGTAAGATTTAGAAAAAAATTTACAGAAAATGAATTAAAAGAGCTATTAGAAGAATTTAAATTCAAAATAGTTTTTAAAATGTATACAGAAGAGCCAGATAGAAATAAAAAATGGTTAACGTATATTGTAGAAAAGGTAGAATAAGGAAGTGATAAATTTGAACATTAACTGGTATCCAGGCCATATGGCAAAAACAAAAAGACAAATACAAGAAGACTTAAAACTAATAGATGTAGTAGTAGAATTATTAGATAGCAGAATACCAATATCTAGTAGAAATCCAGATATAAATACACTAGTACAAGGTAAAAAGAAAATAATTGTATTAAACAAAAGTGATTTATCTGATGAAAAAGAAACAATAAAATGGATGGAATATTTTAAAACACAAAAAATTCCTGCAGTAATTACAGATGCCAATAGTGGAAAAGGAATAAAAGAGGTAATAAAACAAGCAGAGCTAATTATGAAAGATGAATTAGATAAAAGAGAAGAAAAAGGAAGAACTGGTAGAAAAATTAGAATAATGATACTAGGAATACCAAATGTAGGAAAATCATCTTTTATAAATAGATTAGCTAATAAAAATTCTTTAGAAGTAGGGAATAAGCCAGGAGTTACCAGAAAAAAACAATGGATAAAAATTAGTAATAGTATAGAATTATTAGATACACCAGGAGTGCTATGGCCAAAATTTGAAAGTGATGAAGTAGCTTTAAATTTAGCATATACAGGAACAATAAAAGATGATGTATTAGAAAAAACAGATGTTGCATTCTATTTTCTAAAATACATGTTAGAAAACGAAATAGATAAATTAGTATCAAGATATAATTTAAACAAACAAGAAATATTAAATGTATTAGAAAATCAAACTAGGCCAGAAAATGAGATAATATATGATATAATGCTAAAAATAGGAAAATCACGTGGAGCAGTAGTTTCTGGTGGAAATGTAGATGATGTTAAAACTGCAAATATAATATTAGAAGATTTTAGAAGTGGAAAATTAGGAAGAATCACTTTAGAAAAAGTAAAATAAAAGAAAGGTGGAATAGAATGGAAAACATAGCAGAGCCCAAAAGAACTCCAGAAGAAGTTAACCTTTTAAATCCATTGGTTTGGGCATATGTAGGTGATAGTGTATACGAATTATTTATTAGAACTAATTTAGTAAATAATTCAAATGAAAAGGTACATAAATTACATGTAAATTCAATCAAATTTGTTAAGGCTGCTGGACAAGCTAAAATTTTAAAAGCAATAGAAGAGGAACTTACAGAGGAAGAGAAAAATATAGTTCGAAGAGCAAGAAACACACAAAACCATCATATAGCTAAAAATGCTACACAAGCAGAATATGCATATGCAACAGCGTTTGAGGGACTAATTGGATATCTTTATTTAACAAAGCAAGACGAAAGATTAAAATATATATTAAATAGAGCTTTAGAGGAAGGAAATAAATAGTATGAACGAAGAAAAGAAAAAATATTATTCTAGAATATTATTTAAAACAGGGGTATTAATATTTACTTTAGTTTTATTATACTTGGCATATAAATTTGCGATGTTTTATGTACCGTTTATAATTGCATTTTTAATTGCAACAATGATAGAGCCATTAATAAAATTTTTTATGAATAAATGTAAACTTAAAAGAAAGGCCTCAGCTACCATTTCTTTAATATTAGTTGTTGTCATAATTGGTTCTTTACTTGCAGTATTGGTTTCTGCAATAATATCAGAATCAAAAGTATTACTTAATAATCTAAATTCATCAATGGATGACATTTATAATTGGGGTTTAGGAATTATAAATTCTTTCGCAAACGGAAAAATTGCCATACCACAAGACTGGATGTCAACTGTGCAAGATTCTTTAGGAAGTATTATAGAAGTATTAAAAAATATTGTAACAGGTTTTGCAAGTGGAATAATAAATTTTGCAGGAGCAGTGCCTACTACAATAACATATGCAGTAATAACAATTTTAGCTATAATATTTATGTGCTATGATAGGGATTATGTTAAAAATTTATTAAAACAACAAATACCAAAGAAATGGCTTGAAAAAGCAAATGAAATAGTAGTAAAATCATTAAAAATAATTTGGAATTACATAAAAGCAGAAGCAAGATTGTCATTATTATGCTTTATATTAATTACTATTGGATTAAATATTCTAAATTTATGTGGATTTAATATAGAGTATGTCGCAATAATGTCTATCTTAATAGGATTTGTAGATTTGCTACCACTATTTGGTGCAGGTTTTGTTATGGTTCCTTGGACGGTAGTATTATTAATACAAGGAAATGCACCTGCAGGAATTGCTGTGTTTGTTTTATGGCTTGTATGGTCTGTTATAAAACAATTCTTAGAGCCAAAATTTGTAAGCAAACAAATGGGAATGCATCCAATATTTACATTACTTGGAATGTATACAGGATTTAAATTGTTTGGTGTAATAGGTTTATTATTAGGACCAATTATATTCTTAGTTATACGAGAAGTATTTGCTAATAATGTTAATAAAGGTATATTAAAAGACTTTTTTGAATTAGAATAGGGATTTTTGGGACGGTCCTAGGGATTTGGGGACGGTCATAAAATCCCTGTAGAAGGGCGTATATATGAATAATGAAGAAATTAGAAAAAAATTAATAGAACTAAGTGATGCCAAATATAAAGAATTTCATTCTGGGCTATGCCCAGGAATGGATACAGAAATGCTTGGAGTTAGTATTCCAAAGGTAAGAAAACTGGCAAAAGAAATTATTAAAGATAATCCAGCAGAATATTTAAAACAACCAGCAGAGGAATATTATGAAGAACTTTTATTACAAGCATTGGTAATTGCAAATCTAAAAATAGAATTAGAAAAAAAGAAAGAATATATAATTAATTTTGTACCAAAAATAAATTGTTGGGCAGTTTGCGATAGTTTTTGTGCCGGTCTAAAAGATGCAGACAAAAATCAACAATTCTTTTGGAAAATTATAAGTAAATATTTTAAATCTAACAAAGAATATGAAATAAGGTTTGCTATTGTAATGTTATTAGACCATTATGTAAAAGAAGAATATATAGACAAAATTTTTGAAGTCATAGATAATATCAAAAGTGAAGAATATTATGTGGAAATGGGAATAGCATGGCTTGTGGCAGAAATGTACATAAAATTTCCAAAACAAACGATGAAATATTTAAAAAATTGTAATTTAAATAAATTTACATATAATAAAGCATTACAAAAAGCAAGAGAATCATATAGAGTAAGTAAAGAAGAAAAAGAAATTTTAAATAAGATGAAGAAAAAATAATAGGAGGAATATATAATGAAAAAGCCAGAATTATTAGCACCAGCAGGGTCATACGAAAAGGCAAAGACAGCATTTAGATATGGAGCAGATGCTGTATATTGTGGTACATCATCACTATCTTTAAGAACAAGAGCAGAAATGAATGATGAGGCATTAGCAAAAACAATTGAATATGCACATAGTATAGGAAAAAGAGTACATGTTGCACTTAATATATTTGCTTGGGATACTAACTATGAAGAGATAAGAAAACAAGCAAAAATGTTACAAGACATGAAGGCAGATGGAATAATCGTTGCAGATGGTGGAGTTGTGGAAACTGTAAAAGAATATGCACCAAATGTAGATATACATATAAGTACACAAGCAAATGTAGTAAGCTTAGAGTCAGCTAAGTTTTGGTATAAAAATGGGGCAAAAAGAGTAATTTTAGCCAGAGAATTAAACAAAGAACAAATAAGATATATGATGCAAAACAAACCAGAAGATTTGGAAGTAGAAATGTTTGCACATGGTGCAATATGCTTTGGTTATTCAGGAAGATGTTTCTTAAGTGATTTCTTGGCTTGTAGAAGTGCAAACTTAGGGGATTGTGCACAAAGTTGTAGATGGGCATATAATTTATATGTAGAAGAGGCAAATAATCCAGGAAATTTAATGCCTGTAGAAACAGATGAAAAAGGAACATATATCTTTTCATCAAAAGACTTATGCTTAATACACGAAATACCAGAAATTGTAGATATGGGACTTGATAGCTTAAAAATAGAAGGAAGATTAAAAACAGAATATTATTTAGCCACAATAGTAAATACATATAGAACAGCAATAGATGATTACGTAAAAGATCCTAAAAATTATAATGCAGATAAATACATGCAAGAACTTGAAAAAACTAAAACAAGAGGATTAACAACTTTCTATTTTAATGACAGAAACAATAAAGATTTCCAAGAATATGAAGGAAAACAATATAATCCAAATTTTGAATTTGGAGGAAAAGTAGTAGAAACAGTTAATGGAAAAACATCTGTAGAAATAAAGAATAAATTATCTGTTGGTGACGAAATGGAAATTATAATTCCAGGAAAAATAGAAGTAGTAAAATTTAAAATAGAAAAACTATGGGATTATGAAACAGACGAAGAAATAGAAACTATAAATCCAGGAGTAAAAGACCAAAAAGTAAAGATGCAATTACCAATAGAAGTAAAAGAAGGTTGGATATTAAGAAGAAAAAAATAGGGATTTAGAAATAGAAAAAAGGAAAATAGGGAAATAGGGACGTTCCTTAAATCCCTATAGAAGAAAAGTTTTATAAGGGGTATACATATGATTAAATTAGATGAAGAAGCTATTTTAAAAAAGGTTGATGAAATTAGAGCTGAAAAAGCTGATGCAAAAGAGTTATTAGCATTAATTGGTGGAGATGAATTAGAAAAGATATTCGAGAAATATAGTATAGAAGCAATTATAGATACATTAATTCAGGAAAAGAAAACGCATTCTTTATATGAGGATGATGAAAATGGATTAACTGAGTTAGAAGGACTATTAAATAAAAAAATCACAGGAAAGTTAGGAAAATTCTATATGATGAAACCAGAATATATTATATCTTTACCACCAGAAGAGCAGGAACATATGGCAGAAAGTATTTCTGAAGGTAATATAGATTTAAAAAATGCTTTGATGACATTATGGAAAAATGGGATAGAAACAAAAGCATGTGGTGGAGTAAGAACAAAAGAAGAGGAAACACCTTATATATATGTAAATGTTTCATTAAAAAATAGTGATATTTTAGGAAGATTAAATAATATTACCCAAAAAGGAGAAAATTATCTGGATTTATGTTTTGATGCAGGAGATGATAGTTTAGACATTGTAATAAAAGGTGAAAATGTATATCAAGATGTAGTAGAAGAATTTCAAAAAGAACCACCTAAAAAAAACATTCTTGATTTTCTAGCAGAAGAACAATTATTAACAAGTACAGTTCTAGCTAAGCATATAGAAAATAATCAGCAATTAAAGTATACAGAAAAAGATGTTGAAGAGATTGTATTAGATACCGCAAAAGAGCACAAAGAACAAGCAGATAGAAATGAAGCTTTATTAAGAGAAAAATATGAAAATGAGATTAGAAGATTATCAAAGAAATTAGAAGAAGAGAAAAAAGAAAATGAAGAATTATCAGGTGCATTAGAAAAAAAACAAGAAGAAAAAGAAAATTTACAACAAAAATATGATAAATTATATGAAACACATGGAAGATTAAAAAATTTTATTGTACGCAAAATAGGTAAGATACCGTTTTTAGGTAGAAGAGTTTTAAAACTTATGGAGACAGAAGTAAGAGCTTTACCAGAAGGAAAAGATGATACAGAGAGAGAATAGGGGAAATTTAAAAATCCCTATTCTATCGAGCAGCAAACAAAAGGGGACACTCTTAAAAAGAAAGAATGTCCCTTTTGTGCATTATTTTTTAGAAAATGATGAAGAAATTATTAATCCAATTAAACAAGATAATATAGATAATATTCCAGTTATATTAAAACTTATGTTAGGTAAAAGAATGAACACAGAACCCAAAACAAATCCTAATATAGAATAATATGTTTGTGAATGATATTTATTAAGTAAAAATTGTATTAATTTCATACATAAGAATCCACCAATAAGCAAACCAATTCCCATAGGAAGTAATATTCTCATATTCATTATAGATACTGCATAAAGATATGTTTCATAAACTCCAAGTAGCATTAAAATAACAGTGCTACTAACTCCAGGAACCACAACGCCAATACTCATTAAAAAGCCAGCTAGTATTAAAAATTCAAAACTATAGTTATCACCATAATATATTCCAACATTACTAGACATTTTATTTTCTAATAAAAGCAATAAAATAGCAATAATAAATGATACTATAAAAAATAAGATATATCGTAATTTGAATTTTTCTTTTGAATTACAAATTTTAAATATAGAAGGAATACAGCCTAAGATAAGACCAATAAAGGTAAATGATGTAATTTCTGGATATCTTTCGAATAAAAAGAGAATAATATTGCTAAAGATAATTATTCCAGTGAGACCACCTAATATAAAAGGAGTAAGAAATTTAATATTAGTCTTCCAATCTTTAAAAAAGTTTAATATACTATTTAAAAGAGTTTCGTAAATACCAAAAATAACACATAATACCCCACTGCTTATACCAGGTATTATTGCGCCAGCGCCAATAAGGATACCTTTAATGTAATTAAAAAGAAATTTCATAATACACCTCTAATATATGTATATGGAAGGAAGTAAATAATATGACAAATAAAGAAGTTATTGAAGCATATACAAAAACTAAAGAAAGCCTAAATCCAATTCTAGATGAACTTCAAGAGATGAATGGATTTGTATCTAGGAATGATATTATAGAAATTGCTAACTATCTAGATATTTCTGAAAAAGAGATAATGGTGCTTTTAAAATATAAGAAAAATATTAAACTAGAAAAACAAGGTGAAAATATAGTAATTGTATGTAAAGGGCCAAACTGTTTAAAGAAAGGTTCATTAGATATAATAAAAGAAATTGAAAAAGAATTTAATGTAAAAGAAGGCCATACAAGTAAAGATGGAAAAATTACATTAGACACAAAAAATTGTTTTAAAAAGTGTGGTTTTGCTCCAAATGTACAAATAAATGGAAAATTATATAGTAATTGTTCAAAACAAAATATTGTTAAACTTTTAAAAGATATGATATATTAATAAAGAGAAAGGAAGGGAAGATTATGAAAAAAGTAGCTGTAATGATTGCTGATGGAACTGAAGAGATTGAAGCTCTTACCGTAGTAGATGTTATGAGAAGAGCAAATATCAAATGTGATATTGTAAGTGTTAATGGAAGAGAAATAAAAAGTTCGCACAATATAGAAATATTAGCAGATAAAGTAATAGATGAATCTATTAAAGATTATGATATGATTGTATTACCAGGTGGTTTGCCAGGAGCATATAATCTAGCTGAAGATAAATTGTTAATAGAAACTTTAAGAGAATTTAGTAAAGATAGTAACAAATATATTGGTGCAATATGTGCATCACCAGCTATTGTTTTATCTAAAGCAAATATAGAAGAAGGAAAAAATATAACATCATATCCAGGTAAAGGATTCGAAGATTTATTAAAGAAAGCAAATTACACCGAAAATTTAGTAGAAGTAGATGGAAATATTATAACAAGTAGAGGACCTGCAACAGCAATGCTATTCGCATATAAACTATTAGATGTTTTAGGTCATAATTCTAAAGAAGTAAGTGATGGAATGCTTTGGAATTTATTATAGTGAAAAAAGGAACGTCCCTAAATCCCGAAGGAGGAGAAATAATGGAATTTGAAAGAGGAATAAATTATTATGAATTAGACGGAATGAATGTTGTTCATCATTCAAATTATATAAGGTATATGGAAGAAGCAAGGATATATTTATTAGATAAAATGGGGTTACCATACAAAAAAATAGAAGATAATGGAATAATGATTCCAGTTTTAGAAGTTAATTACAAATATAAGTATCCTGCGAAGTTTGGAGATATAATAGTTGTAAAAGTAGATATATCTGAATTTGATGGTATAAAATTAGGTATGAAATATGAAATTAGAAATAAAGAAACAGGAAAAGTTTTAGGAATAGGTGAAACTAAACATTGTTTTACAAATTCTAATATGAGACCAATATCATTAAAGAAGGTAAACAAAGAGTTTTATGATATATTTGAAAAATATGCTAAATAAATTAAGAAAAGATACATAGAAAGTTGCTATGTATCTTTTCTTATATATAAATGATTTTCTTATTGAAATGTAAGTACTAATGTGCTATTATTGCAAAAGTATGTTTTACAAGTAAGTTATATCATAGAAATAATGGTATAAAAATGAATTCTAGAATTTAGGAGGATTAAGAAATGAAAGAAAATTTAAAGAATGTAGCTCGGTTAATACTTTATGCGGTGTATGCTTTTTTAATCTCAGCTGTAATACTAAAGCTATGGTACGAAAATAAAAATTGGTTAATCATATCTATTTTATGTAGTGTATCTAATATTACAGCTAATATAATTTTTAACTATAAAATATATTCCGATGAAACACAGCAGGGTCAGGCTAAGATTATTAATTTTAAGACAAAATTAACAGAAAAAAATAAAACTAGCATGAAGATGATTATAATAGATAGTATTATTACAATAGTCGGGGCCTATTTTATTTTTGCTTTTTTCATAGGAGTATTGTTTGAAGTGGAAAATTGGGCAGAAATGGTGAAATTTCCAGTAACATTTTTTGCTGTAACATATATTGAGTGTCACTATACATATTCTAAAAGCGAGTAACAATTCTAACGAACGGTGCAAGTTTAACTTGTACCGTTTTTCTTTATATATAAATATGTAGATGCTTTATGTATAAAAAGAAAAATTTAAAAATAATTTTGTAAAAATATATCACAAAAAAAATATTAATGGTATAATTATTAAAAATATACCAAGGAGAATCCTTATGCTAAACGAAGTATTAGAAAATTCAAAGAAAGAATTAATACAAATAATTCAAAAAAGCGAAGCCTTGCAAAAAAGAAAAGCAGAGTTAGAAGAGGAAATGCAACAAACTAAGGCAGATATCATAAGTTTAAATCAAGAAAATCGAAGTCTTTCTGTCTATAGAAAAAGAAATCCAATAATTGAATTTTTTATGAAAACTTTTTCTAAAAAATATAAGCAAGAACTAAAGGATTCAGCTAGTAATAGTAAAGAATTAACAAAATTAAATGAAAAAATGACAAACCTTAGGTCAGAAAAGAGAAAATTAGATTTAGATGAGCAAACATTAAATCCAGAAAGAGCAAAGGGTCAACTTGAGAAAATGGAAAATACAGACGTAGCAATACATATGTTAGTTAATGAAAAAACAGAGCTAACTAAAAATCCAGAATTTATGAAGGATTTGATTAATAGAAATATGCAATATATAGAGTATGATAATTCTAATGAACCAGAATTATATATGCAATATATAGAAAAAATGATTCAAAAATTAGAAGAAGCCAAGGAAAGAAATAATGCAAACGAATTTACAATAAATATAACTATTAATACTGCAAAAAAGATATTAGAAGAATTAAATTCACCCAAAGAAGTAGAAGAAGGAAAATATAAAATACCTAGAAGATTTTTGTTCGAAGGTTTAAGAAAATCTGGTAAAAAGGATTTAGAATTATTAGAAAAAGGCGAAATGATAGATATATTATCAGTAGGAAGAGATTATTTACGCGAAGATGGATGCTACAAACAAGAATATGGTAAAAAGCTAGAAGAATTATATGAAGATAAAGATAGATTTTTAGTTATACACTATATAAATGCGTCATATCACTTTAGAGCAAAAGATGAGACTATGGCAATTAGAGATAATATTTATAAAGAGGGATTACATTCTTCAATCCAAGGAATGGATTGTATTAATACTTTAGATAGAACAGCGCATGGTACTTTTGAAGAAGATAAATCTTTTATGGAGCTTATGTCACCAGACCATAAAATGATAATAATGCTACCTAAAAAAGCATTAAATAAAAATTCAGAAGAACCAATATGGGGTTCAGACTTCCCAGAGGCAGATATACAACATCCAGGATATATTTTCCCAGAGTATATATATGGCTATATTAATCCAGATACAGAGGAAATAGAAGAGAATCCAATTTCAGTAGAAAACAGAAAAAAATATAAGTATCAATTCTTAAATGGACAAACAACTTGTGTAGATGATAGAGTTAAATATTAAAAAAGGACTATGTTAGTCCTTTTTTAGTTTGGCTTCTAATTTTTTTATAGCTTTAGTTTCTATTCTAGAAACATATGACCTAGAAATGCCTAAATCTTTTGCAATTTCATTTTGAGTTTCTGGTTTATGACCATTAAGTCCGAATCTTCTTATAAGTATTTCTTTTTCTCTATCTTTTAATATTTTATCTATATTTGTATAAAGTTTTTCTTTTTTTAAACCTAAATCTACTTCATCTTCTATGCTCTTAATATCAGCCTCTAAGACTTCTTGCAATGTTACAACATTATCATCTTTATCTTTACCAATTGGATCACTTAGTTTTACTTCTGCTTGAAGTTTTTTAGAAGAACGTAAGAACATTAATATTTCGTTATCTATGCATTTGGCAATGTATGTAGAAAGTTTTACACCTTTATCGTGTTTAAAACTATTTATCCCTTTTATAAGACCAATAGTGCCTATAGAAATTAAATCATCTTGCTCTATGTTAGAGGTAGAATATTTTTTTGCTACATGAGCTACTAAACGCAGGTTTTTTTCTATTAAAATATTTCTGGCTTCAGTATCACCAGCTTTAAATTTATCTAAATAATATATTTCTTCTGATGGTGAAAGAGGTTCTGGAAACAAACTAGAACTTTGAATATATCCAACAACAAAAACGGCAGAACTTAAAAAAGAAATAAATCCAGCCAACGAAATAGTAGAGAACATACATATACCTCCATAAAAATCACTATATGAAAAGTATATGTTTAAAAACGATTTTTGTGCCTGGACCATTGAAATTTAAATATATACACATAATTACAATAATTTTATCATAAAATTTAAAAAAGTACAAATACTAGAATTATATAAACAAATTAAAATTAATAACTTTAACAAAGCATTCATAAGATAAAACAGAAAAAACACAAAAATTGCACAAAAAAGATATTGAAAACAAATTAAGAATGTGTTAAGATACTATTAAATTAAATAAACGACAAACAAAAACTTCCCTGCATAGTGCGTGTAGACTGGAATTTTAGAACCAACAAATTTTATAAGGGAGTCCGCCTTTAAATGTGGCGTGCAAGCTTACACTTCTATTTAGTAGTAAGAAGCCCACAAGCATTTAACAAGACACCCACCTACGCGAGTAGGCTCTTAAAATTTCTAAACTTCTTACGGCTAAGGCGGGGTAAGTTTTTTTATGTATATAACAACTATGGTAGTGCAAAGCGCGAAGAAATTGTGTAGATGTGGCAAAGCCACTTTTCTTATGTATATAAAAAATGGAAGGATTATTTATGACGATAAACGAAATAGTAAAAAAAGGAATAATTAATTTAAAAGAAAAAAATATAGAAGAACCGCTATTAAAAATGAGGATTTTGGTAGCCTCAGTTTTAAATAAACCGAAAGAATATGTTATGGCTCATTGTGAAGATGAATTAGACGAAATTCATAAAAAAAAGATATTAGATGGAATTGAACAGTTGAGAAATTATATTCCAATACAATATATAACCAATAATCAAGAATTTATGAAATTAAACTTTTTTGTTAATCAAAATGTACTAATTCCAAGAAGCGATACAGAAATTTTAGTAGAAGAAGTTATAAATACATATAAAAATGAACATGTAAAAATATTAGATATGTGTACAGGAAGTGGCTGTATTGCAATTTCTTTAAAAAAATATATGCAAAATTCAGAAGTTTATGGTATAGATATAAGTAAGGAAGCATTAAAAGTTGCACAAATAAATGCACAGAGTAATAATGTTGATGTGAAATTTAAATGTTCAGATATGTTTGCAGATATACAAGATAAAGATTTTGATGTAATTGTATCAAATCCACCATACATAAAAACACAAGTTATTAACACACTAGATAAAGAGGTAAAAAATGAACCAATTATAGCGTTAGACGGTGGAGAAGATGGCTTATATTTTTATAAAAAAATTATCAATGAAGCATTTAATTTTTTAGCTGATAATGGTATGATTTTTTTAGAGATTGGATATGACCAAAAAGAAGAGCTTACTAAATTAATAAAAGCAGATAAAAGATATGAACTTGTAAAAACTAAAAAAGATTTAGGAGATAATGATAGAATAGTAGTTGTAAAGAAGGTGTAAAAATGTCTTTCTCATCTGAAATAAAAGAAGAATTGAGTAAACTGAATAATTTAAAGGATAAGCAAGCTGTTTATTATGAATTAGTTGGTTATTTAATAACTAAAAATACAAAAGTAGAAAAAAAGGTAAAGTTTTCTACAGAAAACGAATTTAATATTAATAGATTTAATAAACTCCTAAATAATATGGGGATAAAATATAAAATAGAAATGCAAGGAAATTTCTATGTAATTACATTTAGTAAACCAGAAAATTTAATTAATTGTTCTTTTAAGTCAAATTATGTAGCTTTTAATAAAACAGATGAAATGGAAGACAAAGATATAAGAGCTTTACTTAGGGGAGCCTTTATGGGTTCTGGTTTGGTAAGTGAGCCAAGTAGTACATATCATTTAGAAATTAATTTTAGTAATTTAGAGAATCTTTTAATTATAAGAGATTTTATGAAGAAATATAATATAACAGCAAAAACACTTAATAGAAATGGGAGTATTGCACTGTATATAAAAGAGGGGGAAGATATATCCAATTTTTTAGCTTGTATTGGTGCAAGTGGTGCAATGCTTAAATTTGAAGAGATAAGAGTAATAAAAGAAGCTAGAAATAATGTAAACAGAATGGTAAATTGTGAAGTGGCTAATTTAAATAAGACAGTTAATGCGGCTACTAAACAGATAGAAGCAATCAAGAAATTAAAAGCTAGTAAAAAATTTACAAATTTATCTGATGAATTAAAGGAGATTGCAGAACTCAGGTTAAAAAATCCAGATGCTAGCTTAATAGAATTAGGGAATATGCTAAAAATGCCAGTAGGAAAATCTGGAGTAAATTATAGATTGAACAAATTAATAAAAATAGCAAAGGAAATATAAGATGGAAAATATAGGTATATATGTACATATACCTTTTTGTATGCGCAAATGTTATTATTGTGATTTTTGCTCATATCCAGGGAAATTGGAAAAACAAGAAGATTATGTACAAGCACTAAAAGAAGAAATAAAAGAAAGAAGCAAAAGAGTAAAAAATTATGTAGATACAATATATATCGGTGGTGGAACACCATCAATTATAGATGCGTCATATATAGCAGAAATTTTAAATTGTATAAGGGATAATTATAAGGTAAAAAAGAATGCAGAAATAACAATCGAGGTAAACCCAGGTACTGTAACAGAAAACAAGTTACTATTATATAATGAAGCAGGAATAAATAGATTAAGTATAGGATTACAATCTACTAAAGATAAGTTATTAGAAGAAATAGGAAGAATACATAAATATGAAGATTTTTTAAATACATATAAACTAGCCAAAGAAATCGGATTTAAAAATATTAATGTGGATTTAATGATTGGACTTCCTGAGCAAACTTTGCAAGATGTTGAAGATAGCCTTATAGACATTATTACTTTAAATCCAAAACATATTTCTGTATATTCATTAATTTTAGAAGAAAATACGAAATTAGAGGTTTTAGTTAATTTGGGAAAACTTGATTTACCAACTGATGAAGTAGAAAGAGAAATGTATTGGAAAGTTAAAGATGTTTTGGAAGCTAATGGTTATGAACATTATGAAATCTCTAATTTTGCCAAAAAAGGATATAAATCTAAACATAATTATAATTGCTGGAAACAACATAATTACCTTGGTTTCGGTGTAGCAGCACATTCTTATTATAATAATATAAGATATTCTAATACAAATAGTTTAGAAGAATATTTGCAAAATCCAGAGAACAAAAAGATAGAAGAAACACAAGAAATAGAAGATGCTAAAAAAGAATATATGATGTTAGGCTTAAGAACTATAGAAGGTGTGAGTATATCAGAATTTAAACAAAAATATGTAGACAACCCATTGTATCTATTTAAAAATGAGCTTAATAAACTTACAGAAGAAGGCTTAGTAGAGATTGATTTAGATAATATAAAACTTACAAATAAAGGATTAGACTTAGCAAATTTAGTTTGGGAAGAATTCGTATAATTGGTATAAATGTAGCTTTACATAATTGAAAAAAGACAGAAAAAATGATAAAATAAACTAAATTAGTTTGTTTAGCTAGAACAATTAATCTGGCAGATAAATTAATTAGTCAAATGGTTATATAGGAGGAAAACATCAATGAAGAGGTATGAATTTTACTACCAATCAGCAGACAAAAAAACAAATATCCATGCTGTAAGGTGGATGCCTGAGGGGAAGCCTGTGGGAATTATACAAATTGCCCATGGTGTTACAGAGTACATCTTGCGATATGAAGATTTTGCAAGATATTTAACAGACAAAGGATTCATTGTAACAGGTAATGACCATTTAGGTCATGGAAAGTCCATTGCTGATGGGGCTAAACCGATGTATTTTGGACCAAAAGGATCATGGAAGTGGGTCGTTGAGGATATCAAGATGCTTAAAAACATTACTGTGGAAAGGTATCCGGACTTACCATATGTTATGCTAGGTTTCTCATTGGGTTCATTTGTAGTAAGAACCTATCTGATTAATCATCCAGGAGATTTGGATGCTGCTATACTAATGGGAACAGGTCAGATGCCTCCAGTGGCAATCAAGATTGCAAAACTTGTAGCAAATATGGAGGCAAAAAAGGCTGGAGAAGATAACTCAACTCCGACCATCCATAATTTGACCTTTGGAACATACAACAAAATCTTTGCTCCGAACAGAACGGAGTATGATTGGTTGTGTAGCAATGAAGAAGCCTTGGATGAGTACATAGCAGATCCTCAAAGAGGAGGCGATTTCTCTGCAGGCCTTTTTAGAGAATTACTTGACGGTATGCTTTATTCCTCACATGAAAAAAATGTGTGGAATATGGATAAGAGTTTGCCGATTTTACTTATTTCCGGTGAAATGGACCCTGTAGGGGACTGCGGAAAAGGTGTACAGGCGACAGAAAAGGTGATGCGCAAAGCCGGAGTCAAGGATATTGAAGTGAAGATGTATCCTGGATTAAGACACGACATTTTGCATGAGGCGATAAAAGAGCAGGTGTATGCCGATGTGTACAACTGGGTAACCAAGAAACTGAACAAATAAAACCATTTGACAGTGTAAGGGGGCAATGCCCCCGTTTTTTTGTTTTCACAAAAAATTCACAAAGAAATTTTAGCAAAAGGTATTGACATTTGCTAAAATTGAATATAATATATTTAAAGAATTTAGCAATCAGACACAAAGAGTGCTAAAGAGGTGAAAATATTGAGAAAGAAAGATTTAGACGAAAGAAAAAAGAAAGTATTACAAGCAATAGTAGAAGAATATATTAATACAGCAGAACCTGTAAGCTCTGGAAGTATAACAAAAGGCCATGGACTAGATTATAGTAGTGCAACAATAAGAAATGATATGGCACAATTAGAAAGTATAGGTTTTTTAGATAAACCACATACTTCAGCAGGAAGAGTGCCATCTGCAGAGGGTTATAGGTATTACGTTAATGAACTATTAAAAGAAGATAATTTAACGTTGGAAGAAATTAAATATATTCAGAATAAATTAAAAATTAAAGTTAATGAAATAGAAGACCTAACTAAAGTTGCAACAACTACTTTATCAGAGATAACACATTATACAACAGTTGCAGTTGGTCCAAAAGCAGACAAACAAATTATAGAAGAAATTAAATTTGTTTCTTTAGGACAAAGAATGTTGATGGTTGTAATTGTAACAGATACTGGATTGGTAAAAGAAACTATTATCAAATTTGACGAAGATATAACAGAAAGCCAAGTAGATACTTTAAATAATTTATTTAATACAAGATTAAGAGGAAAACCTTTATCTAAAATAGACAAGCCAATGGCAGAATATATTTTCTCAGAAGTTCATTATAGTATAGGAATTATGAAGGCTATTATAGAGCAAATAAATAGGATAGTAGAAGAAGAAAATAACAATATATTTTTGGAAGGTGCGAAAAAATCTTTTGACTTACCAGAATTTAAAAGTATGAAGGTAGCAAAGAATTTTGTCAATTTACTAGATGCTAAAGATGAAATGGTAGAAATATTTAATTCTGGAGATGCAGAAGATATTAATGTATTTATTGGTGATGACGATGAAAATAGTAATCTAAAAGATTTTAGTATTATAACTTTTAAACATACTATTGGAGATAAAGATTTAGGAACAATAGGAATAATAGGACCAAAAAGAATGGATTATGCAAAGGTTATATCTGTAATGAAATATATAAGTAAAAAATTAAATGAAGATAATAATAAGAAAGAAGGTATGTAAATTGGCAGAGAAAAAAGAAAATAAAAAAGAACCAGAAGTAATAAAAGCAGATGAAATGGTAAAGAAAGAAGAGCTAGTAAAAAAAGAACAAGAATATGATGAATTAATGGACAGGTATAAAAGGGTACTTGCAGAATTCGAAAATTACAAAAAGAGAAGTGCAAAAGAAAGAGATCAATTATATAACTCTATTATGGGAGATATAATGACTGGAATTCTACCAGTATTAGATAATCTTGAAAAAGCAGTACAAGTAGAAACAAAAGATACTGGATATAAGCAAGGTGTTGAACTTGTATATAAACAATTACAAGATTTGCTAAAAGCAAACGGAGTAGAAGAAATAGAAGCAGTAGGAAAAACTTTTGATCCAGAATTACACGAAGCAGTAAGTTCTGTAATTGACGAAAACTTAGGTGAAAAAGAAATAAAAGAAGATTACAGAAAAGGATACAAAATCGGAGATAGAGTTATAAGACATTCTATGGTCGTAGTAGCAAACTAAGTTAGCTGTATGAACAAAGTGAGTTACAGATAACTTATGCAATCGAACAAAAGTGAGATTGTAATCATTAGAAAAAAAGTGAAACATAGAAATTTTATTTAACCGAACGAAGCAAGTTTGTAAACTAATAAAAAGGAAAATAAATATGAATAAAGAAATAGAAAGAAAATTTGCTGTAAAGTATTTACCAGAAAATTTAAATGTAGAAAGCATTGTGCATATAAAACAAGCTTTTATATATAGGGATAAGTTAACACTTATAAGAATAAGAGACATAAAGGAAAGTTATCCAAAAGATAAGCAAATATATATTTATACACTAAAAACAAAAGGTGATATTGAATATAATAATAATTATGATGTTGCTAAAAAATATGAAATAGAAAATGAAATTGATAAAGAATTATTTGATAAGTTAATCAAAAATAAAATTAGTAACATAATAGAAAAAACAAGAATTAAAATACCAATAGAAAACAACCTAAAAGTTGAAATAGATATATATTATGATTATTTAGAAGGATTACTTACAGCAGAAATAGAATTTCCAAACGAAGAATTAGCCAATAAATTCCAAAAACCAGCTTGGCTAGGTAAGGAATTAGGATATAAAAAATTATCAAATAGAAAATTAGCAGAAATGACAAAAGATGAATGGCAAAAAGAAGTTACAAAAGAAATGATAGAAAACAATAATATTATAATTAAACAATTAAAAGATAATTATAATATAAAGTAAGTTATTAAGTTTTAAAATTTATATATTTTTTAGGAGGAATTTAAAATGGGAAAAATTATAGGAATTGACTTAGGAACAACAAA
>OGQQ01000097.1_pt1 | contig 87982 bp, 87 predicted proteins | sample 1553281 | NCBI WGS metagenome assembly OGQQ01 (sample SAMEA2579937, study PRJEB22360) | human gut metagenome | biome: human gut; feature: human-associated habitat; material: faeces | place: Denmark | collected 2008/2010 | reverse complement strand
TCGAAGATCTCGATATCAGCGCTGTCCTCTGTAAGCTGAACAACTGCTTTTTTAGTTTTAGCTGTCATGCCAAACTGCATAGTTCCACGAACTCTTTTCTTCTTACCTTCGCAGTTCATTGTGTTGACTTTAGCAACCTTTGTTCCTTCGAACATTTTCTCAACAGCTTCTTTGATCTGAGATTTGTTAGCTTCCGGATGTACAAGGAATGTATATTTCTTCTCTCCCATAAGCTCCATACTCTTCTCAGTTACTACCGGTTTAAGGATTACATCATAATACTGAACGTTTGCCATTATGCGTACACCTCCTCAATTTTTGCAACAGCAGCTTTCGTAGCGATTACTGTGTTGTATTTCAAGATATCGTACACATTAATTGTATTGATAGCAGCAGTCTTAACATCTGCAATGTTCTTAGCAGAGATTACTGCGTTGTCATTTCCATCTTCTAATACTACTAATGCTTTGGATACTTCCAGGTTCTTTAAAATGTTTGCGAAATTCTTAGTCTTGATTTCGTCGAATTTGATCTCGTCAACTACTACAAATTTCTTCTCTTCAACCTTAGCTGTAAGCGCAGATTTCAGAGCAGCTCTCTTTTCTTTCTTATTCATCTTGAAAGAATAATCTCTCGGTACTGGAGCGAATACTACTCCACCGCCTGTCCACTGCGGAGCTCTTGTGGAACCCTGTCTTGCATGACCTGTTCCTTTCTGTCTCCATGGTTTTCTTCCGCCGCCGGAAACTTCAGAACGTGTCTTTGCTTTCTGTGTTCCCTGACGATTATTTGCAAGCTGGTTTACAACTGCCATGTGTACGAGATGTTCGTTTACTTCCACACCAAACACAGCGTCGTTTAAATCGATTGTACCAACTTCTTTACCTTCGATATTATAAACAGATACATTAGCCATCTGTGTGTTCCTCCTTTCTTACTCTGTCAGATTATTTGCCGCTCTTTACTGTCTCTTTGATTGTTACCAGGCATTTCTTCGGTCCCGGTACAGAACCCTTTACTAACAGCAGGTTGTTTTCAGCGTCTACTCTGACAACTTCAAGATTCTGAACAGTGATTTTCTTGCTTCCCATCTGTCCCGGCATCTTCTTACCTTTGAATACCTTGCTCGGATCGGATGCAGCACCGTTGGAACCCGCATGACGATGGAACTTAGAACCGTGTGTCATAGGTCCTCTGCTCTGATTGTGACGCTTGATAGCGCCCTGGAAACCTTTACCTTTGGAGATTGCAGTCGCGTCTACCTTGTCGCCTGCTTCAAAGATATCTGCTTTGATTTCCTGAGCCAGTGTATATTCCTCAGCATTTTCAAATCTGAATTCTTTTACATATCTCTTTCCGGATACGCCAGCCTTGTCAAAATGACCTTTCTCAGCCTTTGTCACACCATTTCTGTGTGCGATTTCTTTCTTGCCGCTCTTATCCTTTGTGACGATTTTCTCTTTCTTGTCAACAAATCCGACCTGAACTGCCTTGTAGCCGTCATTCTCTTCTGTCTTCACCTGTGTTACTACACAAGGACCAGCCTGAAGAACTGTTACAGGAATCAGTCTGCCGTCTTCTTCGTTGAAGAGCTGGGTCATACCAACTTTTGTCGCTAAAATAGCTTTCTTCATTATAATTACCTCCTGTGATTTACAGCGGAACGCTTTCGCGCTCATCCTAAATTTTAGGATTGTTACTGTGCTTTTTTGATGTTCGCCTTGCTAAGCTCGACAGAATCTCGTCAAGCGCGCCGAACTAAGTACGCACTAGGTTCGAAAAAACCTCACCAAATGCTTTACTTATTCTTCATTTTGATATCGATGTAAACACCTGCCGGCATTTCCAGTCTGGAAAGTGCGTCCACAGTTTTCTGTGTCGGTGTGATGATATCAATCAGTCTTTTATGAGTTCTCTGCTCGAACTGCTCTCTGGAGTCTTTGTATTTGTGAACCGCTCTCAAGATTGTCACTACTTCCTTCTTTGTCGGAAGTGGTACCGGTCCGCTTACCTGCGCTCCATTTTTCTTTACAGTTTCGATGATTTTCTTTGCGGATGCATCAACAAGCTGATGATCATACGCTTTCAATGTGATTCTCATTACTTGACTTGCCATAAAAAAAGTCGCCTCCTTTTCGTACTTTTGACTTCAGTACGACAAGCGGTGACTGTACACTCTCCCGTGTGTGTCGTGAGAAACTCACACGTTGTTTCATACTTTTCCCTTGTGGTAATCAGTAATCAGTTGTGATTCGTACAGTGACTTGTCGCCAGTTTCCTAACTTGACATTCGCTCCACGGAAAACCTGCCATCCCGCGCTCTCGCGCCGTCGGCAGCAACCTCACGCTTCACAGCTATCATGCCACAGCTCTCTTAGTATATCGGATTCATCCATTTTTTTCAAGTAGTTTTTCAGAAATATTGTATTTTTTTCAGTACAATGTTACTATTCACAGCCAACTCAAAATTGGCAGCAGAGGTGTCGTATGTAAGTGGGGTGGCTGTGAATAGTAACAGTACAATCATTGTCATTCACAGTAGAAGACGAATTTCTGAAATCCTACGGAAATTTTATTGTCTTCCCGACATTTCTTTTCTATAATATAGGAAAGAACTCGTGAAGTAAACTCCTTTTTACAAAATGATTCCTTTTAAGGAGGGAAATATGGACAAAACGAAACGCCGCAGCTTTTCCATTCTCATTGCAGCACTTTTTCTTATCTGTATCGCTCTGCTCATCGCCTTTTTCTTTCCCAGGGGCGATACCCGGCAGGTAGCAGAGGATTTCAGTCAGGCAGACGCATATACAGAACAAGAACTGGACAGGATGAGCCGGCAGGTGTTCTCACATTTCAGGCAGAATTTTAAAAACTGCACGCTGGATACCCTGACTTACGTAGAAGAGGACGAAGCGATGTTTGACAGCGAAGCGAAACGCTATGACGCTTATGCGGCTGTCATCCTGCGCTCAGACTTCACTGTACATGAGGATGCGGACCCTTCTTTTGTCTCCGGCAAAAACACGGATTGGAAATGGATATTTATCAAGAAGCATGAAAACTCATCCTGGAAGCTGGCGGGATGGGGATACCTGTAGAATGCCATTCCATTCATTCAGATAAAGATGTATCACTCATCACACCGACACGAAAGGATAACTACTATGAAAGCAACACCGCAATTAATCGTTATGTTGACACACAATGACTGCACTGTAGAGAATGCGCATGAAATTTTCCGCCAGTGCAAAGACTCGGATGCGAAGTTCTGGGGTTTCAAGGAAAAACCGCTTCCGCTGCCGCAGATGAAAGCATTATATTCTTATATGAAGGAATGTGGAAAGACCACCTTGCTGGAAGTCGTAGAATACACAGAAAAGGAATGTCTTGAAGGGGCTAAGATGGCGGCAGAATGTGGCTGCGATATCCTGATGGGCACTTGCTTTTTTGATTCTGTCAATTCCTTTTGTCAGGAAAACCATTTAAAATATATGCCCTTTGTGGGCAAGATAACAGGGCGTCCCTCTGTTTTAGATGGCTCCATTGAAGAAATGATAGAGGAGGCGCATATATGTCTGGCAAAGGGCGCCTATGGAATTGATTTGCTCGGATACCGCTATACAGGGGATGCGGTTCTGCTCAATAAGCGGTTCGTAGCAGAGGTTCCGGCTCCGGTTTGTCTTGCAGGCAGCATCGACAGCTACACCCGCCTTGACGAAGTAAAAGAAGCCGCCCCCTGGGCTTTCACCATCGGAGGCGCCTTCTTTGAAAACAAATTCGGTGATGTCTTTGCGGAACAAGTCAACGCTGTATGCCGCTATATGGACCAGCGTTAAGCAGCAGATTACTCCCGTATCAATTCTCCGGGAATTAAATCATAATCGTACATCACTTCCGAATGGTTATTGAGAATCAACTCTTTATCGGTCACCCTATCTGTAGACCTCTCGATAACCTTTCGGTATATCTTGGAATTTCTGTAATATTTCCCGCCCTCTTTTGCAAAATGGTGGTCTTCCTCCACCAGCTCATAGCGCCAGGGAAATTCTCTCTCACTTCGCAGTTCGGCATGCAGTTTTCCATCCTCGCACCACGCAAGAAGCTGCACATCCTGGTCTGTATTATTCTGAAAACGGTAATCGATATTATTATAGCATACAGATGTACCGGAGCTAAATGGTACACGCTTTCCCTCGTCGGGAGCCAACGCATCGGAGTGTTTATGAAATTCCGTAACCTTGAGCGGACTGTGCAGAACAAGCAGATGTATGGTATTGCCCAGATTACACAGTCCCCCTCCCAGTCCCGGTTTTATCTTGTCGCCGGTGATGACACGCCCATTCTGGTATCCCTTTCTTCTGGTCGTCTTTCCCACCAATTTCCAGAAAGAGAACACTTCTCCCGGATGGATGATAATGCCGTTTATCTTACTGCACGCCAGCTTGATATTGATGGCTTTCCCTTCCTGAAGGCTGATGTCGATGCCCTTCCCCCTCTTAATGAGGTTGGAGCTGTGCTCAGAGACAAGATTCGCAAGCTTCTCCTTCTGTATCGTCCCGGCAAATTTTTCTTTGCTGCGCAGATTGTTGATATGTCTCTTCAAAATCTCCTTCCGTTCGGAAATGGCATAAAAAAGCGGATTCATCTCACAAAACAGTTTTTCTCTCTTCCACAGTCTCATTCAGATTTCCCCCTTTTGTATGTCCCCGATACGGTTCTGGTAAGTCTTACTCAACCCGTACAGTCTCAAAATAACTTTCTCTACGTTTCTGCGAATCCCTATCTTTGTCTCCACATCATGTCCGATAAACTTCACAAGGATACTGTCAATCCCGCTCCTGTTGGCGCCGAGGATATCTGTAAACACCTGGTCGCCTATGAAAACAGTCTCTTTCTTTTTCAGTCCCATCATCCGCACAGCCTCTAAGTACTTTTCTTTCCGCGGCTTCTGTGCATCGCATATGTACAGAGAATCAATATTTTTCAGGAACCGTTCAATCCGCTCCCTGTCATTGTTGGAGAGCAGCAGTGTCTGAAAGCCAAGCCTGTGGAGCATAAGGAACAGCTCGTCCACCTCCGCAGTGGAATCATCGCCGTGAGGCACCAGCGTATTGTCTATATCAAAAATCAGGCCGCGGTATCCTCGCTCATACAGCTTCCTGTAGTCAATGGCAAAAACACTTTCTACATATTCAAAAGGATAAAACATCTTCAGCATCTCATTCACCCACCTTAACGCAGCATTTCTCTTCCCCTATATATTCACAGCTTCAAGACTCGCCCGCGAGTCTTTGCATTCCGAAAAGGTCCCTGTCATCCCGTTTGCTTTTCTCTCTGGCGGAGGCATGTGGGAATCGAACCCACCCAGGACGCTTCAAGCGCCCAACACTGGTTTTGAAGACCAGGAGGCACACCAGTTACCTTTCTGCCCCCATTTATATGCAGAAGGCCTGTTTCGCCTTCCGCTCTGTAAATCATCGTATCAGATGCGCCCCTGCTTTTCAAGATTTATTACAAAAAGCAAGAGAGGCATCACACGAACACCTCATGCAGCGCCTCTCTGTCTATCTTCTTCTCTTCCATAATATCCACAATCCGCTCTTTTTCTTCTAAATCTGTACACCAGGCAAGCCCGCATCCTGCGGAGAGGGAACGGGGCACCGGAATCAGGCGCCCTTTTGCGCCCGACTCCATGCATGCCTTCTCCATCGCCATGGCATCTGCGGTGGTATGAAAAGTAACGACTAATTTTAACTCTTTTTTTCTTAACATCTACTCAATCACCACTGCGAAGCCGTCTTCCGTCTCTTCTGTCACAGCTTTTCTGCCATGGTCCTTTGCATATTTCTCCACATTCATCTTCTGATGCGGCTCCGTCACTAACACTTTTACTGTCTCTTTACTGTCTTTGAGCGCCTGCGCTGTCAGCATCAATGGCTCCGGGCAGGACAATCCTCTTGCATCTATCTCTTTCATCTTCTACTTCCCTTCTTTCCGCTTATTGGCAAATGCTATGATAAAGCATACAGCGATACAGATAATCACCGCTACCTTTCCATTCATCGGCAGCGCTCCGGCAACCACTTCGTTCGTCTGGGCATTTAACGCTGTTCCGCTGGCTGCCAGCCCGAAATTGTGGCAGAGCGCAGCGCCTACGAACATTCCCAGTACTGTCACTGCCGCATCTGAAGAACCCTGACCTGCCAGTATGAGCTGACGCAGCGGACATCCGCCTGAGAGCACTGCGGCAAATCCCACCGCGTACATGCCCAGGATATTCCAGAGGTGCTCAGAATGTGCAATGATTCCCGGGGTGTCAAATGCCGGGGCGAAATTGCCGGTCGCCACGTTGAATACCAGCATAACCGCAAATACCCCTACAATCACTGTCAGCAAATCAAAGTTTTTCATCAGGATGACATCGCGGATGCTTCCCGCGAAGCACATTCTGGATTTCTGTGCCACCGCGCCGAAAACAAGACCGCCAATCAGCGACATGATAATCGGAGCATGCATACTTCCCGGTCCTGCCTCGCTGGCTTTCAAAAGGCTTGTCAAAAGTGCCAGGGCAAGGATTCCCAACATGAGTGCCGGCAGAACACCGCCGCTCATGCGGTTCGTCACATGTGCACGTCCCAAACTGAAGCCTTTCTTTAAGGCGATACATCCTGTCCCCACACCGAGCACGAAACCAATCAGGGCTACCCAGGCATTCAAATCTCCCGCGGACATACGGATGACCATACGCAGCGGGCACCCTAAAAATGCCAGAGAACCAATCATAATTACCATACCAAGGACAAACCGTATCATCGGAGAAGAGCCCGCCATAGAACGATACTCTTTCGTCAGCACGGATATCACAAACGCCCCCAGTACCAAGCCGATAATCTCCGGTCTTGCATACTGTACTGTCTCCACTGACTGCATCCCCAGGGCTCCCGCCGTATCACGGATAAAGCAGGCAATACAAAACGCCATGTTTTTGGGATTTCCAAACCAAGCCAGGCACGCTGCTATCACGCCGCAGATAATACCTGCCAATGCCAGCTTTTTCTTAGAATCTGATAAATTCATGTTTTCTCACTCCTCATCTTCTGCTAATTCTCTGACTGCCGCTATGGCAGTCTCAATCTCTTCTTCTGTATTAAAGTGGGAAAAACTAAAACGCACTGCCCCCTGCTCTTCTGTCCCCAACGCTCTGTGCATCAGGGGTGCGCAATGTGCTCCCGGCCGGGTCGCGATTTTGTAGGTCATGCTTAGTTCATCACTTACCTCAGAAGAATCATAGCTGCGGATATTAAAAGATACGATGGGACACCTGTACTGTGTATCAAAATCCCCGTATACTTTTACACCCTCCAGCCGGGAAATGCCTTCGTAAAACCGTCTCATATAGGACAGTTCCCTCTCTCTTACCGCATCGATGCCTGTTTGCTCCAGATAGGAGATTGCCGCGCTTAAGCCCGCAATCCCCGGACCATTCAGCGTGCCTGCCTCCAGCGCTGTGGGCATGATATCAGGATGGTGGATATTATAGGTATCCACTCCGCTGCCGCCGCTCAAAAGGGGGCGGACCTTCACGCCTTCCCTGACATAAAGCCCTCCCGTTCCCTGAGGTCCCAAAAGCCCTTTATGCCCTGTGAAGCACAGGATATCGATTCCCATCTTCTGTACATCAATGGGATAGACACCCGCAGTCTGCGAGGCGTCCACGATAAAAAGGAGATGATAAGCTTGTGCAATTTTTCCCACTCTGTACGGGTCAATCATGTTTCCCGTCAGGTTGGAGGCATGCGTGCAGACAATCGCCTTCGTATTTGACTTCACCGCGCTTTCCATCTCCTCATAAGAGATGTTGCCCTTTCGGTCGCAGCCTAAAATCGTCACTTCCACACCCTTTTCCCTGCATTCCTGCAAAGGACGCAGCACTGAATTGTGCTCCAGTACCGTACTGATGACGTGGTCTCCCGGTCTGAGTGTGCCTTTAATCGCGATATTCAGGCTTTGCGTAGAATTAGCAGTAAAGGCAATACACCTGGCATCTTCAGCCCTAAAAAAGGAGGCAAGCTTTTCCCTCGCCCCATAGATAACCCTCGATGCGAAAAGGGAACTCTCAGAAGCCCCTCTGCCTGCATTTCCCATACTGCACAGCGCGTCGCATACCGCTTTCACTACTTCCTCCGGTTTTTGCATTGTCGTTGCAGCATTATCCATATAAATCATCTGTCATCTCCCGCTTTCCCTGTTACCAGTATATCCCTCTTTCCAAGGTCCGTCTAATTGATATTTCTCATACGCCCGTCCGACTTATAGACGTTTTCTATAGGACATATGTCCTAAAATCCCCCGTACACTGCCTGCACGGTTTCTATCAGATGCTGCACAGGCTTTGAAAGCTGGAATTTCTTATTATAGACCAGATTGATATTGCGCTTCCCGCCCTCACCGTCCATAGGGACACACAAAACCTCCCCGCTTTTTATCTTATCTTCCACTGCCAGCTTCGAGAGGATGGAGATTCCCATACCGCTGCTCACCAGCCGTTTGATGGTCTCTGTGTTCTCCACACTCGCCTGTATCTTCACGTCTTCTTTTTCAAAGCCCAGCTTCGCAAGCTTTTTCTCCGCCTCCTGTCTTGTACCGGAGCCCTCCTCCCTGAGAATCAGATTTTCACTGCATATCCAGCTTAATCCCTCCTGCTCTTTCAGCTTCTCCCGGTACTCTTCTGTATCCGGAAGCACCAGGACCAGTTCATCCTCATAAAAAGGCAGGTACACACAGTCTTTTTTATCCAGGACTGTCCCTGTAAAACCGATATCCGCCCTGTTATCCTGCACCTGCTCCACCACCCTTTTGCTGTCTGTCTCCGCTACTTTCAGCTGCACTTTCGGAAATTCCTTTCCAAATCTGGCGAGCACCTTCGGCAGCAGATACTGGGAAGGAACTGTGGAGGCAGCAATTTTTATCAGGGTACTGCTCTCTTTCCTGCTGCTGTCGAACTCCATCTCAATCTGCCTCTGCAGCTCTACCATCTGTTTCGCGTAGCCGAACAGCTTCTTTCCGTCCGCTGACAGTTCGACCTCTTTTGTATTTCGCACAAACAGGCGCACATTTAATTCCTGTTCCAGCGAGGCGATATGAGCGCTGACTGTGGGCTGTGTCAGAAATAATTCTTTCGCCGCTCTGGAAAAGTTTTTCTCCTCCGCCACCTGCACAAATGCTTCCAATTGTTTTAAATTCATAGATTTGACACCCTTTCACTCTCCGGTCCGTTTTTCTTTGTCACTTTTCTTCTGTCCATATATTCCAGGATAGGTTTCGCGCTCCTGCGTGTCGTCTGAAACATGTCCCGCACCTGGGAAACCGTAATCTTTCCCTCTGCCTTTAACACCTCCGCAACGCGCTCCTCCGCCGCGTCCATGTATGACTTCAGTGTATACATCTCCTCCGTCAATCTCACGATTTCACCGTTTGACACAAGGAGGAAAAGAATCTCCTCCACCGTTTTTTCCGGCACACCGTCAAAGGAGATATCACCCATCCTCACAAAATCATATTTTGCCTCCGCAAAAGCCGCATACAGCTTCTCCCTGATTCGGGCAAACTCACCATTCTGTGGGAGCTGATAACCGTGCGGCAGCAGAAATTCCCCTCTCTGCTCCAACACCGCTTCCTGCTCCAGCCATGTCAGATAGCAATCCGCCGCCTGTTTTTTTATTTCTTTCAAAAATCGGTTCCTTATCTGGGCTTTGCTCACGCCGGGACAATACGGATGCTCCCGCATAAAATGTTCTAAAAATCCCTGTATCTGCCTTCTGCATACCGTCTGTTTCTCTCCATCCCAAAAATAGGTCCTCTCCTGCGCAGAGATTTCCGTCATCCGCCCCTGTAAAGCAAGACGTTTCAGCGTCTCCCTTACTGTCTGCAGAGGCAGCTTAACGCTTTCTCCCAGTTCTTCCGCTGTCACAGGGGAACTTACAAGCTTTTGAATCTGAAAACCCGCAAAGCCTTCCTCTTCGTCCTGCTCACGCAGCTTCAGTTCTTCGATATCCTTTTCGCAGAAACGCTTCCTCTTTCCTGCGTTCGCATCCAGTACCACGCCCCCTCCAATGGTCTCCAGCGGGGAGTAGAACCTAACAATAAAACGGTCTCCGGCTTTTAATGCCACATCCTCCTCCATGCGAAGCTGGGCATAACAGCTCTCTCCCGGTCGGAGTTCCTGCGTGTCCAGAGGCACTGCCCGGCAAAGTGCTTTACTGGTACCGCTGAGAAAATGCAGCCGGGTCTGGTTCTTGATTCGCCTTGCGGACGATGCAAGAAGGGTAATCTTTACATCCAGAATCCTGCCTGCGTTAAGTGCCCCCGGAAGGGAGAGGACACACCCTCTTTTTAAATCTTCCTTTCCGCAGCCTGCCACATTCAAAGCTGTGCGCTGCCCCGCCTCACAGCTTGGCACATTTTCCCCGTGAGTCTGAATATTCCGCACCCGGCACAGCTTACCGCCCGGATAAATCTGGAGCGTTTCTTCTCTCTCAATCCTGCCGTCTATGAGAGTCCCGGTCACTACCGTCCCCACTCCGCTCAAGGAAAACACTCGGTCAACGGGAAGGCGGGGCGCCCCTTGCGCCTGCCTTTTTTCCACTTTTTCACGCGCCATGGACGCAATCATCTCCGCCAGTCTGTCTATGCCCTCTCCCGTCTTTGCGGACACGCGCAAAAGAGGCGCTCCTTCCAGGAAAGTACCTGATAATTCTTTCCGGATGTCCGCCTCTGCCATATCCAGCCACTCCCTGTCTGCCAGGTCGCATTTATTGAGTACAATGATACACTTCTTAACTCCCAGCAGGTTTAAGATGTCCGTGTGTTCTCTCGTCTGGGGCATGACACCCTCGTCCGCCGCTATCACCAGCAGCACCATATCCATCCCCGCGGCGCCCGCCGCCATATGGTCAATAAATTTCTCGTGCCCCGGCACATCAACGATACCGGCGCGGCTGCCGTCCTTTAAGTCAAAATAGGTAAACCCCAGTTCAATGGTAATTCCCCGCCGTTTTTCCTCCGCCAGACGGTCTGTGTCTCTGCCTGTCAGTGCTTTGATGAGTGCCGTCTTGCCGTGGTCAATATGCCCCGCTGTCCCGATAATCACATGCCCCATCTTACGTTCTCCTTTACCTTCCTGGTTTCCTCTCTCTTTCTCTTGCGCGCGCCGTGCTGTCACGCTCCTCAAAGATTCTCAATTCTAGCGCCTGCTCAACAAACACAGCGGCAAACTGCATCTCAAAGGTCCGCATATCCAGATACAGCCTGTCATCCCCCACTCTCGCCACCACCGGGAGAGGGAGCTGTCTCATACGCCTTTTCAATTCCGCTGTTGTGAGAAGCAGAGGTCGGATTGTCACCGCGAAACTCTCCAATTTTTCCAGCGGGAGCGCGCCTCCCCCAATCTGACTTTCACAGGGGCACACTTCTATCTTTGCTTTCACTTTCGCTTCCCGGAGCATTTTCGCCAGCTTTTCCGCATCCTCCTTCAATACAGAGGATTGTTTCGTCAGCATCCGAAGGATAGGAATCTCTTCCACAGCCCGCTTCTCATGCAGATAAGAAAGCAGCACCTGCTCCAGAACACACGCGGTCAGTTTGTCGATGCGCAGCGCCCGTGTGAGAGGATGCTTTTTCATTTTGCGGATATATTCCGCTTTCCCGGCGATGATTCCCGCCTGAGGTCCCCCCAGCAGTTTGTCGCCGCTGAAACATACAACATCCGCTCCATCCGCAAGACACTCCCGCACTGTGGGCTCATGGGGCAGACCATACTGACTTAAATCAACCAGCACACCGCTTCCCAAATCTTCTATGACAGGAATCCCATACATTTCCTTCAGCGCGCGTAATTGCCGCGTGTCAACATGCTCTGTGAAACCGACAATCTGGTAATTGCTCGTATGCACTTTCAGAAAAGCTTTCGTCTCCTCACAAACTGCGTTCTCATAATCCTCAAGCCGGGTCCGGTTCGTCGTTCCCACTTCTTTTAAATGGGCGCCGCTAAGCTCCATCACATCCGGAATCCTGAATTTCCCTCCGACTTCCACCAGCTCGCCGCGGGAGACAATAACCTCCCCGCCCTTTGCCAGCGCGCTCAGAGCAAGGAGCACTGCCGCCGCGTTATTATTGACAGCCATTGCCGCTTCCGCCCCGGTGACCCTGCATAAAAGCTCCTCAAAATGAGAATAACGCTCGCCGCGCTTCCCATCCTCTAAGTCGTACTCCAGATTGGAATATCCGCCCGCCAAAAAGGAGGCGGCATCAAGCGCCTCCTTTCCAATGGGAGCTCTCCCCAGATTGGTATGCAGGATGGTTCCCGTTCCATTGAGCACCCGTGTCATGGAGGGGCGCGCCCAGTCCGCCAGAGTGAGCTCTATGTTTTCCTCCAGATTCATAAGTTCTCTCTCTGCCTCCTCATCAGTCGCGCAATTCTGTATCCGCCCGCGCAAATCTTCCAGTTCACATCGCACCGCCTCACGCACACAGTCATATCCGTAATGCGCCTCCATTTTCGCAATCCTGTCATCTTTGAGCAGCTGGTCTACCTTCGGAATCTTCCGCAGCCATCCCTGTCTGTCCATCCTATCCATTCTCCTTTTCAAGGCAGATATACGCTTCGCCCCGCGCTTCCACGCGGCCGATAACAGAAACTGCCGTCTCCATCTTAGCCTCTCTAAAATCTCTCATCACCGCATCAGCACAGTCCGCAGGTATACTCGCCAGAAGCCCGCCCGATGTCTGGGGGTCATACAAAATGTCCAGACAGCATTCCTCGATGCCCGGGGCAGATACATATTCCTGGTTGTGCTCCCTGTTTCTGTAGGCACCGGCCGGCACCAGCCCCATTCTCGCGTATGCCTCTGCCTCCTGCATGCGGGGGATATCCCCTGTCCAAATCCGCGCAGTCACATCACTTGCCACTGTCATTTCTGCCAGGTGTCCCAGCAGCCCAAATCCGGTGACATCTGTGCAGGCATGCACCGGATACTTCTCCAGCACCTCTTTTGCCTCCTTATTCAAGGATGCCATCACCCGCACCGCCTCCTGTGCCGCGCCTTCGGATGCCATATCCGCTTTCACAGCGGTATTTATGATTCCACTTCCAAGCTGCTTTGTAAGAATCAATACATCTCCCGGCACGCATCCATAATTTTTCCACATTTTTTCCGGGTTCACAAACCCAGAGACGCACAGCCCGTATTTCGGCTCATCATCCTGTACAGAATGACCGCCCGACAATACAGCATTCGCCTCTTTTACTTTCTCGGCTCCCCCTCTTAAAATCTCTCCCAGAATCTCCGGTGAGAGACAGCTCGGGAATCCGACGATGTTGAGCGCCGTCTTCGGCACTCCTCCCATGGCGTACACATCACTGAGCGCATTTGCCGCCGCAATCATCCCAAAGGTGTATGGGTCGTCCACTACCGGCGTGAAGAAATCCACCGTCTGAATCATCGCCAAGTCTTCGGTAATCCGGTACACCGCGGCATCGTCCGATGTCTCAATACCCACGAGAAGGTTTTCATCATGAAATTTCGGTAACTTACCCAGAACCTGGGCAAGGGTCTCAGGACCTATCTTCGCCGCTCACCCGGCAGTCTTTGTCATCTGCGTCAGACGAATCTTCTCCGCATCACTCATCCGTTTCACCTCCTCTGCCTTATTACAACGTGTTTATGGTCTTATGATTTTGGACGCCCCATCCATCGTCTCTACAATGGTGTACATATTAGTCACGCTGCCCACACACAGCTTCTCTTTCAGCCCGTAATAATCCAGGCATGTCCCGCATGTCAGTATCTCCACGCCATTGTCTTCCATAAGCTTCAAATCCTCAAGAGAAGCGCTTCCCTCACAGGTGAGAGTTGCCCCACCGTTGTAAAAGAGCATCTTTTCCGGCAGCTCATCTAACTGAGTCAGGGCAAACAGAAAGCCTTTCATCAAAACCTTTCCCAGTTCATCATTGCCTGTCCCCATTCTGTCTGAAGAAACGACCACCACCGTATGCTTCTGCCCGCAGCAAAATTCTCCCTCAGCCAGCCCGGTCTCGTCTGTATTTGTCATTTCCTGCACATTCGCTTTTCCCGTATCTCCAGTGCAGTCTATGAGTATCTGGTATCTGCCTTCTTCCAGTTTTTGGGAGGACACCTGCTTGCCCTCCTGCTTCGCGTACTTTGTGACATTCTGCACTGCTGTCTCATTGTCCACCAGCACCTCCAGCATATCCGGTCCCTGAAGTCCGTCTATTGCCTTTTTCGTCTTAACCACCGGAATCGGACATGCATCCCCGATTGCATTGACTGTTATCATAATTCCACTCTCCTTTTACAATTCCATGATTCCCCTCTCTTTACAAGTCACAAAATTTACTCTCTATCGGACGTGTATACTCTTATAAAGAGCGGGGATTGTAGTTTCATACAACTTATAGATATATTCTATCACTGTATGATGGTGAGGTAAACTCTTTTTTGCGGACAGCTTTCCCCGCATTTAGATTTAATTATAACATGCAGGCAGGGCAGAACCAAGATAAGGGAAAAATTATCATATCAGTTCAGATATACAGGTGTCATATGTTTGCAAAACAGTGAAACACTGCTATACTCTTACTATACAATCCCCTATACAGTCCGGCATGATAGCGAAACTGCAACCGCAAGTTGCGAAGTTGCAACCCTATTTTGGTGGCACATTGACACAAAATCGCGTATCCTGACAGCGAAAGGAGGAAACGGATATGACTTTTGGAGAAAAAATACAAAAACTGAGAAAAGAATCCGGACTATCGCAGGAAGAACTTTCCTATCAGTTAGGAGTTTCCCGTCAGGCAATCAGCAAGTGGGAGCGCGACAATGGTTATCCTGAGACCGATAAAATTGTGCGGATGAGTAAAATCTTCCACGTCACTTTAGATTATCTGTTGAATGAAGAAGAAGCTGCGGAGAAGACAGCAGTTCCTCCCGATGAGAGCGGAATCTATGTGAGCCTAGAGACAGCGGAAGGATTTCTCTGCTATCAAAAAGCAAAGGTGACAAAAATCGGGATTGCCGTGGGACTGTATATTGGCAGCCTCGCCTTACCGTTATGGAATCCCGAACTGGGAATCCTCATTTTTATTGTGCTTATGATTGCGGCAACTGTCCTTCTGTTTTCCGTAAAACTAAACGACAATCCATACCGCAGACTATGGAAGGAGCCGCTCCTGTTTGACAAAAACACAAAAGCAAAACTGACCTCGGCATACACCGACTGGCGAAAAAGAGCAAACCTCTGTATTTTAACGGGCATCACCTTTATCGCAGCAGGTATTCTGTTCTTTCCGCTCATCATACCTGCCTCTTACGAGTTTCTTGATACTCTCGTGATTGGCTGCGGAATCCTGCTGGCAGCTTTGGGCGCATTTCTCTGTATCGCCGCCGGCGGTATCATGCGCGCATACCGCCTGCTTATCATGAATGAAACCTATCAGGAAAAAAAGAAAGTGAGGATATGATGAAAAAAACATTTACATGCAGATTATTTCTGCTTCTGATACTTACCGTTTCTCTGCTCTGCGGCTGCAGAGTCACAGAAACACCAAACTTGGAGGACTATTCTCTGGAATTTTCAAAAGCACAGGAAATCACCGCTATCCCTGCGGGTACAGATGAAGTTATCCAAACGCTTTCCGATACGGAAGAAATTGCGGACTTTGTGAACGCGCTGCGGATAGACGAATGGAAACTTGCGAAGCTGCCCGATGATGCCAAAGAAATCGGCAGCTTCCGGTTATCGCAGGAATCTACTCTCAAGCTCGGTCAGACAGAGAGGGAGCAGACACTGGACGACATCTGCATCATCACACTTTATGACAACGCTTATGTTAACCTGGAAATTGCGAACGTAAATCTGGCTTTTACAATAAGTGATGAAGCTGCAGATTATCTGAACAGATATTTTTAATTTCCCCGCGGCATTCCTTTGTGGAATAGCATAAGAGGAAAATCATTGACGGCGCACCGCACACTGCCTATAATGTAACTGATATTTCCAATAACAGATTTGTCAGTGTGAGAGAAAGGATTATACTTATGTGGATTGCAGATAAATGGAAAGATTACCAGGTGATTGACTGTTCCAGAGGCGAGAAGCTGGAGCGCTGGGGAGATTATATCCTGGTGCGTCCCGACCCGCAGGTCATCTGGGATACCCCACGTACAGACCGGGGCTGGAAAAAGAAAAACGGACATTATCACCGCAGCAAAAAGGGCGGCGGTGAATGGGAGTTTTTTGACCTCCCCAAACAGTGGCAGATTCACTATCAGAATCTTACCTTCAACTTAAAGCCCTTTAATTTCAAGCATACCGGACTTTTCCCGGAGCAGGCGGTCAATTGGGACTGGTTCTCGGAAAAGATTCGAAAGGCAAACCGCCCGGTTAAAGTCTTAAATCTCTTCGCCTACACCGGAGGCGCGACTCTCGCAGCCGCAGCCGCCGGCGCACAGGTCACCCACGTGGACGCCTCCAAGGGAATGGTGAGCTGGGCGAAAGAGAACGCCGTCTCCTCCGGACTTAAAGACGCACCCATCCGCTGGCTGGTGGATGACTGTGTCAAATTCGTGGAGCGGGAAATCCGCCGGGGCAACACTTACGATGCCATCATCATGGACCCGCCGTCCTACGGCAGGGGTCCCAAAGGAGAAATCTGGAAAATCGAGGACATGATTCATCCTCTCATCCGTCTGTGTACACAGATTTTATCAAAGGATGCCATTTTCTTCCTTGTAAATTCCTATACCACCGGGCTGGCTCCCGCCGTGCTCACCTATCTGATTGCCACTGAGTTAAAACCCTGGGGCGGACACGTCCTCTCCGACGAGATTGGTCTGCCGGTCTTAGACAGCGGTCTTGTTCTTCCCTGCGGGGCTTCCGGCAGGTGGGAATCATGAGACAGAAACCGTAATCTGATTTAAAATTTCTCCGATGGGCGCAGGGATTGTCAGTTCCGCGCGCACACTCTTTGCCGTCTCCGATTTATTGATGACGACCAGGTGTTTTCCCCGGAAGTAATCAATAAATCCCGCGGCAGGGTAGACCACAAGAGACGTGCCCCCGATGATGAGCGTGTCCGCGTCCGCGATTGCCCGAACGGATTTCTCCATCGTCATCGTATCCAGTGCCTCCTCATAGAGCACCACATCCGGTTTGATGATTCCGCCGCAGGTACATCTCGGCACTCCTTGCGCTTCTTTTACATAGGCAGCATCATAAAACTTCCCACATTTCATACAATAATTGCGGTGGATACTGCCATGCAGCTCATAGACCTGTTTGCTTCCCGCCGCCTGGTGGAGTCCGTCAATATTCTGTGTGATGACAGCTTTTAACTTTCCCGCCGCCTCAAGCTGGGCGAGCTTTTTATGCGCCGGGTTCGGCTTCGCGTCCAGCGCCATCATCTTTTCCTTGTAGAACTCATAGAAGGCTTCCGGATAGCGCACGAAAAAGGAATGGCTCACCACTTCTTCCGGAGAATATTTGTATGCCTGGTGGTAAATCCCGTCGGCACTCCTGAAATCAGGAATATTGCTCTCCGTAGAGACACCTGCGCCTCCAAAAAACACGATATTTTCGCTATCGTCTATGATTCTCTGCAATGCTTCTACTTCTCTCTCATACATCTTTCATACCCCTTGCCTTTCCTCTAATTCCTTCACATGCCCTTTCTCTATATGTTTGTCAATGATATCCGACATCGCCTCCCAGATATCTGCTGATGTTTCGGGTATTCTGCGGTTCCTCCTGTAGATTTGGGATTTGTGCACCCCGTGTTCCACCCAGCTCTTACCGTCAGATGCATCGTTTAAAAGGAGCGGTTGGAAATTGTCCAGAAGGTGAGCAAATTTTGCTTCGGGAGTCTCGTAGGCTTCAAATTCCTCCCAGAGATTCCGAAACATCTGCCCCTGGTCTTCCGGCAAGATGCCAAAAATCCGGTCCGCCGCTTTTTCCTCCCTCTCTCTTTTGGATTTCGCGGCCTCGTCGTCATAAGCATAGGTGTCTCCGGCATCGATTTCCACTAAATCGTGAATCAATACCATAATCATCACCTTTGTGATGTCCACCTCTTCTTCCATGTGCTCCTTCAAAAGAACTGCTGCCAGGGCAAGATGCCAGGAATGTTCCGCGTCATTCTCCTTGCGTTTTCCGTCCGCCAGATAAGTCTGCCGGAAAATATTCTTCACCTTGTCCGCCTCGATGATAAACTCCATCTGCCGTTTTAAACGCTCTTGTTTCTTCATTTTATCCATTTTCCCATTTTCTCCATCTTTTCCAAATTCCTGCATCAGAGTCTCAATGCCCTCCTATTCCATGCAAAATATCCAATACCGTCTTTAACTCTTCCAGATTCATCTGTCCCGGCGCGGAAGCCCTTCCCAGACTGGCGAATGTGACAGCAGAGCCAAAGGCTTCCCCGCAGATGCGGCTTATCTGTCCCATTTTCCCCATGGACATGGTGATGATTGGACAATGCAGCAATCGGTCTGCTCTTTCCGTGGCGGCAAGAAGCGCCAGCACATCCCGTCTGCTCTGCGGCATAACTGCAATCTTAGCGATATCCGCCCCTGCTTTATCCATCTTCTGAAGTCTGTCAAACAGCTCCCCCTCTGCGGGCGTTTTCGCAAAATCGTGGTTGGACAGCACGGTCTTTACCCGGTATTCTTTTGCCAGAGAGTTGAGCGGCTGCACGATGCCATCGCCCATAAAATATTCTATGTCCGTCAAGTCGGTATATCCGCTCCTGATGACCTCTTCGTTCAGTCTTTTGTATTCTTCCGGTTTGGCTTCTCGTTCCCCGCCTTCTCCCTTAGTGCGGAAAGTGGATAAAAGCGGCTTTTCTCCCAGAATTTCTCTCAACTTTTCCAGTGTCTCTGCCGTCTCTTTTTCCCGAAAAATATCCTCATACCAATCCATCCGCCACTCCACGATATCGGCGGCAGAACAAGCAATCGCTTTGGCGCACTTTAAAATTTCCTCCTGTGATACCGCCGCGATTGGAACACATATCTTCGGCTGCCCTGTCCCAATCTCGATTTCTCTTACTCTGACTGTATCCATCTGCTGTCTCCTCCTCAAACCAGATATCAAAGAGGCTGCCTTTAAAAAACCTCTGACAGTTTCTAAAGACAGCCTGCTTGCTTTTCGCTTCCTATAAGTCAACGCGCCCTGTTGTATCGCCGTTGATGACATAATATGCCGCAGATTCTTCTGGTTTCAGGTAAATCTTGACATCCTTCATGTCTCCAACCTTGTTCTTCAGGGTCTTCGTCCATACATCCTTCACCTTCTGGAGAAGCTCTTTTTCTGTATATTCTTTTCCTGCAAACTGAAGGAACATCTCCGTCTTCAGCTCTGCTTTCTTTGTTGTTCTCTTAGCAGGTGCCTTCTTTGCCGGAGCCACTTTCTTCGCCGCCGCCTTCTTCGCCGCAGGTTTCTCTGCTGTTTTTTCCACCGGAGCCGCCTCTTTTAAAACTGCTGCTCTTGTCTCGATTGCTTTTGTCGTATCCTTTTTTGTTTCAATCGCTTTTACCGGTGTTTTCTCTTTTGAAGTTGTTTTCTTTACTGCCATACTTGTTCCCTCCTGTAAAACCTGTCAAGTATTCGTCCTCTTAACTTCTCATACCTAAATGCTACGCACCCTATTGTAACTCATTTTATGCGAAACGTCAAAACTTTTTCATTTCTCTGCTTCCAGGCTATTTCCAAGCCGTTGTTCACTCCTGACATTTTCGCTTGCCGGAGTTTCCTTACGGTTCTTTCTCTGCCTTGTACCCTCTGAAAAATTCTCTCAGTCCGTCCAGTGTCTTCAAAAGAATCGGTATCTCCTCTTCCTCCAGCTTTTCAATCACCGCGTTCGTCATTTGTCTGTGGTATTCGGCATGATGGCGGTACGCTTTCTTTCCTTTTTCGGTGAGCCGGATATAGACCACTCTCCTGTCCTGCTCACTCCTTATACGAACGATGTATTTCTTATTGACCAGACTGTTGACGGCTGTCGTGAGGGACCCTGCTGTGATTCCCAGCTTCTTAGCCACCAGAGACATGGTGCTGTCATCTCCAAGCCCCACTGCCTCAATGATATGCATATCATTGTTGGTGATGTCTTTAAACTCCTCTGTGATGATAGCATCTTCTTCCTGCTTCCAAATCTCATTAAACAAATGCACTAGTACATCATTGATTGTCTCATAAACATCCATGCAGTTTCCCTCCTTTCTATCCTATCCAGTCACGCTGTCACAAATAAGGACTGCATGACTTCTCTTACAGTCTCTATCCTGTCCGACTTCCACGCCTTCGCACCGCAGAACAGCAGCGCCTTTTCCACATTGCCCTTTGCCGCCTCAATCAGCCCGTCTGTGATGCAATACGGTATCTTTGCCGGCTCACATTTCGCCAGGCAGCCGTGGCACGGGCTGTGGGGAATCTTTTCTCCCGCCATGACTCGTTTCATAAAGGGATTTAAGATTGCTCTTCCGGGCATCCCCACCGGACTTTTCACGATAGCAATCTCTTCCTTTGACGCCCGGACATACGCTTCTTTATAGCGGATATCCGCGTCACACTCCTCTGTCGTCACAAAACGGCTCGCCACCTGCACACCGTCGGCGCCAATCTCCAGCATCTCTTTCACATCTTTACTGTCATAGATTCCGCCTGCCACGACAACGGGAATCTCTCTCCCATATTTTTGTGCGTAACTCTGTACGGTGCGGATGATGTTTTTGATTTCCCCGCAGTAAGCCTCTTTCGTGTATGTTTCTAACTCTTCTTTTTTAAATCCAAGATGTCCCCCTGCAAGAGGTCCCTCGATGACGACCAAATCCGCGGTTCGCTTATATTTCCTGTCCCAGTACTTTAAAATGACTTTCGCGGATTTGTCCGTGGAGACGATGGGCGCAATCTTAGTTCGGCTGCCCTCTGTCAATTCCGGCAGTTCCGTGGGAAGCCCCGCCCCGGAAATGATAATATCCGCCCCGGCTCTGACTGCCGCCCTCACATGCTGCGCATGTTCTTTCAAGGCTGTCATGATATTAAATCCGATGATTCCGTCCGGAGAAATGGCTCTCGCCTTCTCCATCTCTTTTGCGATGGCTCTCTCATTCGCCTGTGCCGGATTTTTGTCAAAATCCTTCTCCCGGTAGCCAATCTGCGCGCTCGATATGATACCGACTCCGCCTTCTTTCGCCACAGTCCCCGCAAGCCTGCCGAGACTGATGCCAACTCCCATTCCGCCCTGTATGAGAGGAAATCTGGTTATCTTCTCTCCGATTTTCAACTGCTTCATATCCACTTCTTTCTGCCCAAAGGCATACCTTATCGGGCAAAGCCCGCCATCCCGAGGTATCAGATACTGCGGAAACGCTGGTAACGCCTTTTGGTCAGCGCCTCCTTTTCTATTTTAACATATGTCTCCAGGAATCCCGCAATACCCTCTTTCATTTCACAGACCACATCGTCCATTGTCTCTACTGTGAAATCTTCCGGCTCCGGGATAATCCTCTCGATGACTCCCAGCTCTTTTAAATCTCCGGCTGTCAGCTTCATCACTTCCGCCGCCTCGCTTGCCCGTTTGCTGTCCTTCCAGAGGATGCTTGCGAATCCTTCCGGCGAGAGCACGGAATAGACGGCATTTTCCAGCATCCAGACCTCGTCTGCCACTGCCATCGCCAGCGCGCCGCCGCTTCCTCCTTCTCCGATTACAATGGAGAGTACCGGAACTTCCAGTCCTGAGAGTTCAAAGAGATTTCTGGCGATTGCCTCGCCCTGTCCCCTCTCCTCTGCCTCCAGACCGCAGAACGCACCGGGCGTATCCACAAAGCAGATGACCGGACGCCCGAATTTCTCTGCCTGTTTCATCAGCCGCAGTGCTTTGCGGTATCCGTCAGGTGATGGCATGCCGAAATTACGCTTCAGGTTTTCCTTCGTCGTCTTCCCCTTTGCCTGTGCGATAACCGTCACCGGCATACCGTGGAAATACGCGATTCCCCCGATAATTGCCGGGTCGTCCTTATAGTAACGGTCCCCATGAAACTCCATAAAATCCGTAAACAGATTGGCGATATAATCCTCTCCCACAGGACGCCCCTTTTTGCGGGAAATCTGTACTCTGTCCCAGGCACTTCTTTCGTGGGACTCTTTTATATGTGAATGTCTGTCATAGGAATCTCTGCTAAGTTCGCTTTGATTCTGTATTGTACTTTTTTCTCTGCTGTGAAAAGCAAGGATGTGTGCCAGTGTTTCCTTTAACTCTTCTCTCTTAACAATGGCATCGATGAAGCCGTGCTCCAGCAGAAATTCTGAGCGCTGAAAGCCTTTGGGCAGCTTTTCTCCAATGGTCTGCTCAATCACGCGGGGACCCGCGAAACCGATGAGAGCTCCCGGCTCTGCCAGGATGATATCCCCTAACATGGCAAAGCTTGCCGTCACTCCGCCCGTAGTCGGGTCCGTCAGCACGGAAATATACAGCCCGCCCGCATCGCTGTGCCTTTTGATTGCCGCGGAGGTTTTCGCCATCTGCATAAGGGAGATGATTCCCTCCTGCATCCTGGCGCCCCCGGAACAGGCAAATAAGATGACCGGAAGCTTTTCCTCTGTGGCGCGTTCCACCGCGCGGGCAATCTTCTCTCCTACAATCTCTCCCATGCTCGCCATCAGGAAACGCCCGTCACAGACACCGATGACAGCAGGATTTCCGTCTATCATCGCCTTTCCTGTCACAATAGCTTCATTCAGATGGGTCGTCCCCTGCAGGCGCTCCACCTTTTCTTTATATCCTTTAAAAGACAGCGGATTGACGAAGTCCATCTCTTTATCCCATTCTTCAAAAGTCCCCGCATCCGCAATCATTTCTACTCTTCGGTAAGCATGCACGCGAAAATATCCGTGGCATTTCGGGCAGATGTAAAATCCCTGTCTTACATCCTCCGCAATGATTGCCGCCCCGCATTTATTACATTTGCGAAGAAGTCCTTCCGGCACTTCCGGGCGGTCTTTGAGCGAAATATAATTCTTTCTGCTCGTCTTTTTAAACATGTTCTGCAATTTCATCAGATAAATCCTCCAAAGGGCTTACTCTCCCTTTTCTTTTCCCATCTTCTCGATGAACTCCACGTCAATGTCTCCACTCACAAAGTCCGGGTGATGCAAAATCTCATACTGATAGTCCACATTGGTGTCAATGCCCTCGATGATGACCTCTCCCAATGCACTTCTCATCTTCATAACTGCTTCCCTGCGGTTCTTCGCGTGGACAATCAGCTTCGCCAGCATGGAATCATAATACGGCGGTACGGTATAGCCGCTGTAGATTGCGGAGTCGATGCGCACCCCTTTGCCTCCGGGAAGGTACATATCCGTGATAGTTCCCGGTGAAGGGCGGAAGTTTTTCGCGGGATTTTCTGCGTTAATCCGGCACTCGATAGCGTGCCCTGTAATCTTGACATCGTCCTGGGTGTAGCTTAATTTCCTACCGTCCGCGATGCGAATCTGCTCTTTTATCAAATCAATCCCTGTCACCCATTCCGTCACAGGATGTTCCACCTGAATCCTGGTATTCATCTCCATAAAATAGAAATTTCCGCTCTTTTCCAGAAGAAACTCGATAGTTCCCGCATTGGTGTAGTTTGCCGCTTTCGCCGCCTTCACCGCCGCCTCGCCCATCTTTTTCCTCAGCTCTTCGTTGAGCGCCGCGGAAGGAGATTCCTCTATCATTTTCTGATGGTTCCTCTGGATGGAGCAGTCTCTCTCTCCCAGATGAATGACATTTCCGTATTTATCTGCCAGAATCTGAAATTCGATGTGCCGCGGGTGCTGTACATAATGTTCAATGTACATGGTACCGTCACCAAAGGCTTTGGCCGACTCCTGCTGCGCGGTGAGGAAGCTCTTCTCAAATTCCTCCGGCGAGTAAGCCACTCGCATACCTTTACCGCCGCCTCCAAGTGCAGCCTTTACAATCACCGGATAGCCAATCTCATGGGCAATCTCCGCCCCCGTCTGCACATCCAAAACAGGCGCTTTGCTGCCCGGTATGACCGGAACGCCTGCATTTTCCATGGTGTTTCTGGCAACGGATTTATTTCCCAGACTGGCGATGACGCCGGAGTCCGGTCCGATGAAGATGATGCCGCACTTCTCGCACAGCTGTGCAAATTTGCTGTTCTCAGATAAAAAGCCGAATCCCGGATGGATGGCATCTGCCCCGGACACCAGAGTCGCGCTGATGATGCGCTCCATACTCAGATAGCTCTCCGTGGAGGGCGCCGGACCGATGCAGATGGCTTCATCCGCAAGCTGCGTGTGCAGCGCCTCTTTATCTGCCTCGGAATAGACAGCCACTGTCTCAATCCCCATCTCGCGGCATGCGCGGATGATGCGCACGGCAATCTCTCCCCGGTTTGCAATCAATACTTTCTCAATCATGCTTTTACTCTCCTACCATGAAGGTCAGCTCCGCGCTGGCTACCACTTTACCGTCCACAGAAGCGACCGCTTCGCCCACTCCCACAGGACCTTTCTGCTTGATAATCTTTGTCTCCAGCTTCAATTTATCGCCGGGGAACACCATACCTTTAAAACGACATTTCTGCACGCCGCCGAAAAAGGCGATTTTCCCCTGATTCTCCGGCACGCTTAAGATTGCCACAGCTCCCGCCTGTGCAAGCGCCTCCAAAATCAATACCCCAGGCATCACTGCTTTCTGGGGGAAATGTCCCCGGAAGAAATCTTCCCGATAGGTCACACATTTATATCCCACTGCATACTGTCCAGGCTCATAATCCTCAATCCCATCCAGCAAGAGGAAGGGATGTCTGTGGGGAATGATTTCCTGAATCTGCTCTACGTTCAAACTGTTCATAGATGACTCCTTTCTAAACCGTCACGTCCGCGGCTGTTATTCAATCACAAAGAGAGGCTGTCCGTACTCCACCGCTTCTCCATTTTCCACAAGAATCTCAGAGATGGTCCCGGAATATTCGCTCTCAATCTCATTCATCAGCTTCATCGCTTCCACGATTGCCAGAATCTGCCCTTCTTTTACTGTATCCCCTACTTTCACATAGGGGGCTGCGTCCTCCGCAGGCGCTGCATAGAAGGTTCCTACCAGAGGGGATTTCACAACCTTGCCGGTAAGCTTCGCCGCCTGACCCGCTGCTTCCGCAGTATTGGCACCTGCCGCTGCGTTCTCTAAGTTCACGTCTGCTGCCGGCGCTGTGCCCGGCACAATCGTCTCACCCGGTGCCGCAGGATGCACGCCGGGAACTACAGGCTGCATCCCAGGCTGGGGAACGACTCCCGGCACACAAACATGGGCGGGAACCGGAGCCTGAGGCAGTACCTGCTGAATCTTCACTTCACCGTTTTGTTTTTTCAGGCAGAGTTTTTCGTCATCTTTTTCATATTTCAATTCTGTCAGTTCGGATTTGGAAACCGCCTCCACCAACTGTAATAACTCATCAAATTTCATGTTCTTTCTACCCTTCATATTTTTTCAATAACAAAGTTGCATTGTGTCCGCCGAATCCGAGAGAGTTTGTCAGCACATAGTTGATGTCTTTCTCCACCGGAGCCCCTATCGCGTAATTCAGGTCACACTCCTCATCTGTCTCAACCGTGCCCACTGTCTGGTGGATGAATCCGTCTTCGATACTCTTTACGCAAGTGATAAATTCCACGCCGCCTGCTGCCCCGAGCAGATGCCCAATCATGGATTTTGTAGAGTTGATGACAACATCTTTCGCCGCATCGCCGAGCGCATACTTGATTGCTCTTGTCTCAAACAAATCATTGTGGTGAGTACTCGTACCGTGAGCGTTGATGTAATCAATCTGCTCCGGCGCGACATCTGCCTCCTGCATAGCCAGTTTCATCGCCATACCTGCGCCCTCTCCGTCTTCCGCCGGGGAAGTGATATGATAAGCATCCGCGGTTGACCCATATCCCACAAGCTCCGCGTAAATCTTCGCGCCGCGCTTTTTCGCGTGTTCCAATTCTTCAAGCACGACAACTCCGGCGCCTTCTCCGAGCACAAATCCGTCTCTGTCTTTGTCAAAGGGAATGGATGCCCGCATGGGGTCATTGGAGGTGGACAGGGCAGTCAGTCCTGTAAATCCTGCCACTCCGGTGGGGCAGATGCTGCTCTCTGTTCCGCCTGCAATCATCACTTCCGCATCCCCGTATTGGATGGCACGGAAGGCATCTCCGATACAGTTTGTGCCGGATGCGCATGCCGTCACGATATTTGTACATTTTCCCTTTAATCCAAGCTGGATGGAAACATTTCCCGCAGCCATATTGGAAATCATCAAAGGCACCATCAGAGGATTCACTCTGCTTGGTCCTTTCTCCACAATCTTTGTATAGTTCGTCTCCACGGTCTGCAGGCTTCCGATACCGGAACCTACAATCACGCCCATGCGGTAAGGGTCTTCCTTCTCCGCCTCAATCCCGGCATCCGCAAAGGCTTCCTTGGCTGCAGCGACCGCATACTGTGAGAACAGTTCCATCCGTTTTGCCGCTTTGAAATCCATGCGTTCTTTTGCCACAAACCCTTTTACTTCCGCCGCAATCTGTACTTTGTAATCGGAAGCATCGAATTTGGTAATGGGTCCGATTCCGACCTTTCCCTCTCTGACGCTGCTCCAAAATTCTTCTACTGTATTTCCAATCGGTGTCACCGCTCCAAGCCCGGTCACTACAACTCTTCTTTTCATATTTCTCTCCTTCTACATTGCCATTCCGCCGTCTACATTCAATACCTGCCCGGTAATGTACCGCGCGCTCTCTGACGCGAGAAACGCCACCGCTTCCGCGATATCTTCCGGCTCCCCGAATTTTCCGAGAGGAATCTGGGAAACCGCCCCTTCCTTCACTTTCTCGGAAAGGACTTCTGTCATCTCTGTGTTGACAAATCCCGGCGCCACGGCATTCACTGTGATTCCTCTGGACGCGAGCTCCCGCGCCGCTGATTTTGTCAGCCCGATGATACCAGCCTTAGATGCGGAGTAATTTGCCTGCCCCGCGTTTCCGAGTACCCCGGATACAGAAGCCATGTTGATGATGCGCCCGCTTCTTTGCTTCAGCATCTGTCTCGCCGCGAAACGGATACAATTGAACGTCCCTTTCAGGTTCGTATCTATCACCGCATCATACGCTTCCTCTGTCATCTTCATCAGCAAATCGTCTCTGGTGATGCCCGCATTGTTTACGAGGATATCCAGACTTCCATGCTCACTGATAACGTCTTTTAAAAATGCCTCACAGGCAGCGAAATCAGAGACATTGCACTGATAGATACTTGCCTTGCCGCCCTCTGCCTCGATTTCACGCAGCACTTCTTCTGCCCGCTCTTTTGAGCCGTTATAATTAATCACAACCTCTGCGCCCAGGGAGGCAAGCTTTTTTGCCACTGCTCTGCCAATCCCTCTGGAAGCGCCTGTCACAACTGCCACTTTTCCGTTTAACATAACTCTTGCACCACCTTTTCCACATCATCCCAACAGCCGATATTGTATACCTTCACGTCACGGTTGATTTTCTTCATAAATCCGGCGAGGGTACGCCCCGGTCCGATTTCCACAAAGGTGTCCACTCCATCTGCTATCATGCGCTCCATGCTCTGCTGCCAGCACACAGAAGATGCTACCTGTCTGGAGAGCAGCGCTTTCGTCTGGCTGATGTCCGTCACATATTCCGCTGTCACGTTGGTGACATAGGGAATCTGAAGCTCTTTTAGCTCCACATTGTCCAGAACCTTTCCCAATTCTTCCCCGGCTTCTTTTAACATGGGGGAGTGGAACGGTCCGCTGACATTTAAGGGCATCACCCGTCTCGCTCCGGCATTTTTCAACGCCTCGCAAGCTTTCTCCACGCTCTCCTTCCATCCGGTAATGACAATCTGTCCCGGACAGTTGTAGTTCGCCACACTCACGCCTTCAATGTCCGCCACTCCTTTTTCTACTGCCTCGTTCTCCATGCCGAGAACAGCTGCCATGGAACCTTTGCCCTTTGGCACCGCTGTTTCCATGAGGATTCCTCTTTTCCGCACGGTCGTGATAGCATCTTCGGTATCCATCCCGCCAGCCGCCGCAATCGCGCAGTATTCGCCAAGGCTCAGTCCTGCTGTCACATCCGGTTTTAATCCCCGTTCTTCCACAACCTTTTCCATCGCCATACAGATGGTCACAAGCGCTGCCTGTGTGTACTCTGTCTGGTCCAGTTTGTCGTTTTCTTCAAAGCAAAGTGCTTTCATATCTATATCCAGCAATTCTGTCGCTCTGTCCACGACCTTCCTCGCTGTTTCACTCTGTTCATAAAAATCTTTTCCCATCCCGGCTTTCTGCGCGCCCTGTCCGGGAAATATAAATGCAATCTTACCCATTTTAAGAAATCTCCTCCACAAGAACTTCAGGCGGGGCTTATTCGTAGAAGCCTTTTCCGCCAATCAGATTATCGGTCTCTTTTACCAGCTTCTGTATCAGTTCCCGGCAGGATAATTCTTCTTTTACCATACCGGCAATCTGTCCTGCCATGACGCTTCCATTTGCGACGTCACCTTCCACGACCGCTTTGCGAAGCCCTCCCAGAGTCAGAAGTTCCAGCTCTTCAAAATCAGCGCCTTCCTTCTCCCTCTCCAGATAAATTTTTGTCATCTGGTTGCGCAGCGCCCTCACCGGGTGTCCCGTGGAGCGTCCTGTCACTCTGGAGTCGATATCTCTCGCCTTGATGATACATTTCTTGTAATTTTCATGAACCTGAGATTCATTCGTAACCACAAAATGCGTTCCCATCTGTACGCCCTGCGCGCCCAGCATGAACGCTGCGGCAATTCCTCTGCCGTCCGCGATTCCGCCCGCTGCAATGACCGGAATCTCTACCGCATCCACAACCTGCGGTACAAGAACCATAGTTGTATTCTCACCGATGTGTCCGCCTGCCTCAGTACCTTCTGCCACAACCGCGTCGGCCCCGCATCTCTCCATACGTTTTGCCAGGGCAACGGAAGCCACGACCGGAATCACCTTCACGCCTGCTTCTTTCCACATCTTCATGTATTTTTCCGGAGAGCCGGCACCTGTTGTCACGACTTTGACGCCTTCCTCCACGATTACTTTCGCCACATCATCCGCATAGGGACTCATGAGCATGATATTTACACCAAACGGTTTTTCTGTCAGCTTTTTCGCTTCTTTTATCTGTTCCCGCACCCAGTCAGCCGGTGCGCTCGCCGCTCCAATCAGCCCAAGTCCGCCCGCCTCGGATACGGCGGCTGCAAGATGATATTCAGCAACCCATGCCATCCCGCCCTGTATGATTGGGTATTCAATTCCTAATAGTTCGGTTACTTTTGTTTTCATATTGACAACCTTCCTCTTTTCCTTTTTCGGATTTTGGGCGGAGTTTTTACGCCCCGCCGTTTTCCTTATCCGTATTTTATTTGTGAGCTTCCAGATATTTTACAACATCGCCTACTGTCGCAATCTGCTCCAGGTCCTCAGACGGAATCTCTACTTCAAACTCTTCCTCAAATGCCATAACCATTTCAAATAGATCCAGGGAATCCGCTCCTAAATCATCTTTAAAAGAAGTCTCCTCTGTGATTGCTGCTGCATCTGCTCCCAAAGACTCTGCTACGATTTCTTTAATCTTCTCTAACATTTTTCTTTTCCTTTCTTCTCTCACTTTTTGATTTTTCTTATTTTTCCTTATATCTGCCCCGGTATATAACAGGAACATTTATTGTAATCCGGCTGAACCGGTAATTACCCTTTCTTGTTTTTGGATTTTATCTGCAGGCTGTTTTGCTCCCTGACTTTACTCTCTGTGCTTGCTCTCTGTCTCTGCCGTGCGTCCTACCATTCCATGAGGGCAGCTCCCCAGGAGAGCCCTGCGCCAAATCCTGCCAGGATGACCTTCTGTCCTTTTTTCAGCCTGCCGTCCTGGTTCATCTCATCCAAAAGAATCGGGATACTGGCGGATGAAGTATTTCCATATTCCTCCATATTCATAGGGAATTTGCTGATATCCGTCATCAACCGCTTTGCAACAGCTTCCACAATACGCTTATTTGCCTGATGTAAAACAAAATAATCTATCTCTTCTACTTTCGTACCTGCCTCTTCCAGAACTTCCAGAATCGCTTCCGGCACCTTTTTGACCGCAAACTTAAATACCTCGCGCCCGTCCATCTGCATGTAGGATTCCAAATCTTCCTCTACATTTTGAACCCCTTTGCGGTGACGGCTCATGCAGGTAAGCGCACTGCCCTTTCTTCCGTCAGAGTGGCTGACACTCACGACCCGGTCGCCTTCCTCTGCTCTCAAGACCGCTGCCCCGGCTCCATCTCCAAATAAGATGCAGGTACTTCTGTCCTTCCAGTTCACCAGATTCGACAAAGTCTCCACTCCGATGACCAGTACGGTCCTTGCCATTCCCGCAGCTATATATGCCTGCGCTGCCTCGTACGCGAACAGAAATCCGGCACAGGCGGCATTTAAATCCATGGCAAACGCATTGTTCGCTCCGATAAGTCTCTGTACCTCGCACGCAGTACATGGGAGGATGAGTTCGGAGGAAATAGTAGAAACCAGAATCAAGTCTAACTCCTCTGCTGCAATCCCACTCTGTCCCAGCGCTTTTCGCGAAGCGTCCGCCGCCATGGACACTGCTGTCTCTTCTTCTGCTATGCGGCGTCTCGCCACTCCGGTGCGCTCTCTAATCCATGCGTCATTTGTATCCACCAGCTTTGCCAAATCATCGTTGCTCACAATCTTTTTGGGAACACTGGAACCCGTTCCGTATATTCTTCCTATCATAGTTCTCTCTCCATATCAGGCATATTTTCTGCGCCGTCAAATACTTTGAATCTAAAATACTTTGACTTTCAAAGTATATCACATTTCCTGAAATTGTCAAGAAAAAAGAACCGTCAAAAAATGACATAAAAAAATAAATTTAGGGGTTTACAAATGACTTCTATTATGATAAGATATCTCTTGTCGAGCGGAAGTGGCGGAATGGCAGACGCGCTAGATTCAGGTTCTAGTGGGAGTTTATCCTGTGAGAGTTCAAGTCTCTTCTTCCGCATTGTCGATGAGTTGGAGAATCCATTGCATTGTCAAGGATTCTCCTCTTTTTTATGCGGTTTTTTGACCGCCTGATTTTCGATTACATTTGATTACAACACATACGTGGTTTTTCTGCTCTATTGAAGACAATGATATTTCCGTATTTATGATTTCTATCCAGAGCTTCTTCTAACTGGTTTCTGATTTCCTCTTTCCTCTTCACATCAAAACAGTAATTATTATAAGTAGTCTTTTCATCCTCATGACCTGCAAATTTCCTCACTGTATTGATATTCATCTGTGCATCAAGCATTTTTGAAATCACAGTCTTTCGCATTTTGTGAGGGCTTCTGTAGGGGATATTCAACTGCTCACAATACTTTCTCAGCCTTCCGGTCATAATTGATTCCTTAATCCGCTCCCCATTCTTATCCATAAACAAGTAGCTTCCAGAGAAGCCCCTCTCTTTGTTTATGTTCTTTACCATGTCGATGATATCTCTGGCTGTGCCGACCAAATCAATCCGTCTGTCCCCTGCTTCTGTTTTTGTGTGCTCAGCAATCGTTACGCCTGTATTCTTGTAATAGCCGTGCTCTGTTTCCTCATACTCACGAATTTCCATTCTCTGGACATGCAAAACGCCGTTTGCAATATCTGATTCCATGACTGCTGCCATCTCGCCTGGGCGTAATCCCAGATAAAATTCCAGTATAATCATCAACGGGGCTGTATCTTCCATATTTGAGGAAAATTCTTCCCATGCCGCCTGTATAATCATTTCTTCCTCATTATGCAGATAAACCTGTGTTTCATCTGGTTTCTTCTTGACCTTGCGCAGAGTTCCCCTTGCAATTTTCACTTTGGGGAACACATTATCATCAATCCACCCTTTTTCTTCAGCATATTCCATACAGCGCCTGATGATAAATGACATGGTGTAGTACTGTTTTTTCGTCAAATCATGTTCTTTAATCTTCCTATGTACCCATTCATCCAATGTCAGTTTATCCAGCTTTTTAAGAGGTATCTTGATGATTTCATCGTGAAGATAAAATCTCGTCCACTCTGTAGTATACCTTTTTACCGTGGAAGCACGCCTCGTATGCAGCTTAAAATAATCCAACCATTGAGGATATACCATTTCCAGCGTCCACTGTATCGGTTTTTCACATGTCTCTTTGTAATATTTAATGACTTTATTTTCCAGTACCTTCTGGTCTTTTGCTCTTAAAAGCCTCCTTTTCGTTTTTCGTGATAAATCCGGCAGATAGGTATACCAATCACCGTTTTTACCCTGCCATATCTTATATTTATGTGCTTTCAGTAGTTTTGCTCTCTTACTCTTCTTCATTTCCATACTTGCCCGCACATCATCTATATCAATAATACCATTTTCCAATGCTTCCATCAATAATTTAACCTCTTCTGTAGTCATATAAACCCTCTCTTCTATTAATAAATATAATGAATCAGCGTGACAGTCACCCAACATTTTCTGTTGTTATTCTGAAAAGATTTCTCCGCACATTTTTAATTTTTCAATGCTAAATCCCTTCTATATCACGCATTTGAACCTATCTAAACCTTTTCTCACTCGCCACTGTCTGGCGTCTGTCAAGATTCTTGCTTTGTGTTGCTTTCATATAATCGGTTTACTTTATCGAAAATTTCTTCTATCTTCTTAGCGTCTTCCCGCAAATATACATCCTCTGGTTCACACTTTTGCAGGATTCCTTTCTTTATTCTCGAAAAATGCCCTTTCTTTTCCAACACCTGTACCTGTTCCAGCAAATCTTGTATATCCAATAAAAACGGAACTTGATTATTCTGTTCCAGATTCCGGCACTCATTCAGAAGATTCCTCTGCCACATATTACGGTTTTCCTTTTTATGTGCTATTACCATGCTTCTTAATCGTTTCTGGTTATCCACTTTCCACAAATCATATCGCCGCTCAAATAATTTTCTAAACTGTGTAATGTAATACTTGTCAATCTGTTCATCCGTGATATCCCACAATTGATTTGTTCCAAAGCTCTCCCTTACCTTTTGTGCCGTCAGCAAGACAAACTCAATCCTCATTAGCTCTGCTTCTAATTTGGTGCCAGTCTTATACTCTATCTGCCGCTTCTTATCGTAAATCTTGATTTGCATAGACTTATTCCCACGATAAAAAGTCTCAGATTCCAGCCTCATATATTGTTTATTCTTCTTTTTGACCTCTGAAATCTTCTTATAGTAATCGGGAAGATTGAACATCATCAGTCTTAATGCCCTGTGATATTGGTAAAACGGCTTATCCAAATGAAATGTAGTGTTTATTTCCATCTTGCTGATTCTAGTTTCTTCCTTTTCTATCTCCATACCGTATGTTTCTTTCAGATACCCGAAAATACGGACTACCCTCTCTTTGTATTCCTGTATTGTGGTATTTTGTAAATTTCCTGTCTCAGCGTCCCCTATCGTGATATCCATAAAGGCATAGTCCTGTTCTCCGTACCTTGTTTTCTTTATTCCGGCTGTCAGCGTCCCAAACTGTACATTATCTTCAATCTTCAGACGGGAAAAGCAGGCTCCGTCTGCCAGCAAATAGCCAGCTTGTTCCTGATATTCCACCACTACATTTCTCCGGGTTTTCAGCTTCTCAAAATTTATTCGCATAATCCGAAAACAACTGATAACCAACCTGTCAATTCCTATTCTTTCAATTAATTTCTTCAAATAACTTCCTCCTCTGATTAATAAATTTGTAAATCTATGAAAAAATCAGATTTGACAGCGAATGACTGCTATAGGACATAAGCATAAAAAATAGTAAGTATCGGACGCTTCATTAAGTTCACTGTCAAACCTAATTGAATTTTCCTGATACTTACTACTTCTCTTTTTGATTTGAAAAATTGTGCAAAGTTGCGTTATTCAATTTTGAGCATAAAAAAAGGAAGGCAGTGCTTCCCTTTTCGTCCCCTTTATATACATAAATCTATACCCTCATTTACTTATAATCATTAATAACCAAAATATGCTATATAATCCCTCTTGCGTTTACCACAAATATGTTGTAAAATATAGTCAATAAAAGAGAGGAACAAAAGATAATGAAACGTACATTTATTGAAGTACCTATATTTACAAAAAAATGGAAAGAACTTGGTCTAACAGATGAAGATTTAAGGAATTTAGAAAATGTATTATTAGACAATCCAAAATCTGGTAAAGTTATTCAAAATACAGGTGGATTAAGAAAAATAAGAATTCCTATTGAAGATAAAGGAAAGCGTGGTGGCGGTCGCGTCATTTATGTGGATATTGAATTGAAAGAGACTATATATTTTATAAATGTATACGCCAAAAATGAAAAAGATGATTTAACAAAAGAAGAGAAAAACGCATTTAAAGCAATTATTCATACATTAAAGGAGGAGTGAGTTATGAGTAAATTTTTTGAAGATACTATGCAAGGATTACTAGAAGCTGTTGAAATTGAAAAAGGTAATATTGAACTTGTTAAAAAGACAAATATGCCTGCTCCTACTTTTGTTGCTTCTGAAAAGGAAAAGGAACTTATAGAAAAGTTAATTTCTTCAAGAAAGCAACAACACATTTCTCAACACGAGCTAGCAAAACTTACAGGTAACAGTCAACAATCTATATCTCGTTTTGAAAATCAAGAGCACAGTCCTTCTCTAAAATCGTTTGCAAATATAGCATATGCTTTAGGATTTGACCTCAAATTAGTCAAACACCCTCACGCTTAAAAATGTACAGATATATATTATTCAGAAAAGGCACTGTATTAAGTAACTGTTTTGTGGTTCCAGATATAGTATTACCTATTGAACTGTTTTTGCCACACCTCTATATTTATAATAATACTGGATTTTTCAAAGGATATGACATATATTATAGATAAGAGGCAAGAAATTGTTTCTTAATCTGGTGTGAAGCGGCGAAATGCGACCGCTATAATTTGGCTGATGAAGTGTACGCCGGGCTAGGGGCTGGTTTGCATGGAGGTCTACAAGGGTATTAGGATTTACCAAAGCCTAGCTAGGATTTATTCCGAAAGAAAGTCCTTAAATGAATAGGAGAGTCAGCACCAGTGACTCTTCTATTTGTACGTTTTGGAGAAAATAAATGGATACAATATATTCAGCACTATTAAAGCTGATTATCTGATTAAAAGCTCATTGAATTTAACGACCGCTTATATCTTTATACGTCAAAGACGAAAAAGTTCGGATTTTGTGTATGCTCATTTTTTGTTGAGCCAAAGCAACCATACAATGGAATAAAAGCATATTGATTATATAAATCTAAAATTAACAATATTACAAGAGAGACAATTATATTATACAGCAAGCAAAACTTTACTCCCCCTCTTTTATAAATTAAGAGAATTTGATAAAACTATTGGAGCAGGATGATTTATCTTCTGCTCTATGTTTATGTCAAACCTATTGTATATAATGGTTTCTAAAATAAGTTACTTTGTAAAAAATACCGTTGACTTTATTGAAGAAAATACAGATAATAAAGATACAGATAGAGATATCTGTTTAGCGGTTAGAGTGTCCAATTAAAACACTCGTTTAAAAGCGGTTAGGTTGTCCATTTAAAACAATCGATTAAAAGTAACGGGTGGGAAATTCCACTCGTTTTATTAAATTTCAGGATAATTCTACAGGTTACCTTTACGCCATATTGAATATCAATAACGCTGCGACTTTTAAATGTTGGAAGAAAAATGCCTCTCTTATTCTAATACATAAAATAGACTTATCCACCACACTGTTATCAATGCATTTTTCCCAGATATTAGTATGTGATATCTAACATTACAAATGTTTCTTCTAAAATTGTAATTCGATATTTATCCGAGATGTTTCTTCCTCAACTCAGCAAGAGCTGTTCTTGCGTCCAAAAACTCCTTACTCTTTGCTATTTCTGCCTCAAACTTTGTAATAGCTGAGTCTACCTCATTTTGCAGTAACATGGAATCATATGTCTCCACATTTATTGAATACTTGATACCTTTGCTCTCCCCGGTATCAAAAACAGATTCTTTGCTGTTATGACATGTTTCAGTTATTTTATTAGTATCAGAAAATTTCATATATCCTTCCTCTTAATATAAAGTGGTAGTGTTTATATTCGACATTATCTAAAAAGGCAGACTCAACAGCCTGCCATTTTTACCTATGCAACCTTTAAATAGTCAATCACTGCTACTTCCTGTAATAATTTTTTCGCATTATTAACGATTTCTTCCAAACGTTCCACCACATCATCTGTATAGAAAATCTCTCCGCATTGCTCACATTCTTCACAGGGTACATTTTTAATTACAATAACATTTCCCTTATAATTTACAACATGCGTAGTTGTACTCTGTTTTACTGTATCACATTTACATAGCATACACATAACTAACACCTCTTTCTTGTTTTTAAATCCTTCTCAAATTTATCTGTATTTGGGAAATATGCAGTTATGACTCCTATACAATCTTTATCTACACTGACAACTACATGGATAATCTTATTATTTACGGCATATCCAAATATCAAACAACTGGGATGAGGAAAATCGTCTGGATAGTCCTCTATAATCTCTCCATTCATAATACAATGCTTTATATCTGCCCGGCTTATCTCTCTTTCCTGCATCCTCTCCACAGCATGTTTATACCATTTTATTTTTGATTGCCTGCAAAAATCTTGTATTTCTTCAAGCCTCATATTCCTATCTCCTTCTCTGTATGTTCCATTATACCATTTTCATCAGCAATATTCAGTTAAATTTTTATTTTTCTACAATCTCAAATCATCGACAAACAAATTATCCTTCCAGTACTCGCTATATCCTTTTGCAATCATAAACTGCTGATACATAAACAGACCCTCCGGCTTCAGCCGCACACCCTCGGAGAGCTCCTCGATACTGTCAGGCAGCAGTGAGACAAAATTGATTTTTTGTTCCCTGTCTGCCATGATTTTAAATGTCACCTGTATCGCATTTTGCAGCTTTTCCCTTTTAAATCCAAGGATTACGGCTCCATCAAAGAGCATGGACATACACAATCTGATTTCTTCTTCTGTTATTTCTCTTCCCATTTCTCTAAACATCATCTCTATTTCCTCCTCATCTCGCCGAGTTCGAGCAAATGCCGTATTTACGGGGATTTTCCGCATTTCTTTTTATATGAGAGAGGCTAATAAAATACGAGTTTTCCCAGTAAATACAAGGGTTTTCTAATGATATCCCTTTAAACTCTGTTCGATATTGTTTTTTCATCAGTGACACGTGGATGGGATACATACTGCCAATATAAAAGCATGCAGTGTCTTATGAAATGTAATCTTCCCCCTTCCCTAGGTCACAATTTCAAGGCTGTTAAATAGATGATGTGCGAGACATTCCTTTCTTTCCGTATTTTAGGCTATCCTTTAGGGTTCAAGTCTCTTCTTCCGCATTGGACGTAAAAAGGAGAATCCTTTGTAGAATGAAGGATTCTCCTTTTTTTGCGCGATTTTAATCCGCTTGATTTTGATTGCATCTGATTACAGCGGGCGCAACTTTCCCACTTCCGCCACCTGATTGGCATCAAAAAATGCGACATCATGCTTCTTTACCAACTCTTTATATAATGGAATAATTTTATACATTTTAGAGCAATATAAAGCCCTCAAACCAGAAAATCCCCTCCAGCTTTTGCCAACCTAAAAGGAAGAGAATCGCAAAGCTTTCGGGGCGTTTTCTTTTATTTTTGTAACAGTCTGTTTATAATAATCCGCCGATAGATAAAAATAACGGCGCAAATACCAGGGAGACAATTGTCATCAATTTAATCAGAATATTGATGGATGGTCCTGACGTATCTTTGAACGGGTCGCCTACAGTATCTCCTATCACAGCCGCTTTATGCGCCTCGCTTCCCTTGCCGCCATGGTGTCCGTCCTCTATGTATTTCTTCGCGTTGTCCCAGGCTCCGCCGGCATTAGACATGAAGATTGCCATCATGACGCCCGTCACCAGAGACCCTGCCAGCAGTCCTCCCAGAGCCGCGGGACCGAGCAGGATTCCGGTAAGAAGCGGAAGTACCACCGCCATGATACCCGGCACCAGCATTTCCTTCAGCGCCGCTGTGGTGGATATCGCCACACAGGATTTATAATCTGGTTTTCCTGTTCCTTCCAAAATACCGGGTATAGCGGAAAACTGTCTTCTGACTTCTTCAATCATCTGGTTCGCCGCTTTAGACACGGAAGACATGGTCATCGCTGAAAACAGAAAAGGCAGCATACCTCCAATAAACAGACCGATGATGACGCGGTGGTCAAGTATATCAATCGTATCAAGCTGCACTGCGTCCGCATAAGTCACAAACAAGGACAGCGCTGTCAGCGCCGCAGAGCCAATTGCAAATCCTTTGCCCATGGCCGCCGTCGTATTTCCCACTGCATCCAGTTTATCCGTAATATTGCGGACCCCTTCTTCGAGTCCTGACATCTCCGCGATTCCGCCCGCATTGTCTGCAATGGGTCCATACGCGTCTACCGCCACAGTGATTGCGGTCGTGGAAAGCATCCCCACTGCAGAAAGGGCAATCCCATACAACCCGCAGAACTGATAAGCCACAAAAATCCCCACACAGATAAGCAGAATCGGGACAGCCGTGGAACGCATGCCTACCGCAAGTCCACTGATGATAGTCGTTGCTGAGCCTGTCTCTGACTGCTTTGCAATTTCTTTTACTGATTTATAATCTCCAGACGTATAAACTTCTGTAATAATTCCAATCAAAAGCCCTACAATCAGTCCGGATACAATGGCAATCGCCGCGTTAAAATCGCCAAAACAAAATTTGCTGAATACAAATGCCGCAACCAGAACAATGGCGCTGGATACGTAGGAGCCTGTTTTCAAAGCTTTATGTGGATTGGAATTTTCATCGCCGCGCACGAAGAACGTCCCCAAAATGGACGCCAGAAGTCCCAGACCTGCAATTGCCAGCGGATACGCCGCTCCCTCTGCTTTGTAATACACCAGCCCAAGCGTCAGCGCGGAAATAATTGCCCCGACATAGGATTCGAACAAATCCGCTCCCATGCCAGCCACATCTCCCACGTTGTCGCCTACATTGTCCGCGATAACCGCGGGGTTGCGCGGGTCATCCTCCGGGATTCCGACCTCCACCTTACCTACAAGGTCCGCACCCACATCAGCCGCTTTCGTGTAAATTCCTCCGCCCACACGGGCAAAAAGCGCAATAGACGATGCGCCGAGACTGAAGCCAAACAAAATATCATCATTTCCTGTGATGACATAGATAGCGCTGACACCCAGCACACCCAGGCCTGCCACGCACATACCCATGACGGCGCCGCCCGAAAACGCCACGGACAATGCCAGGTTCATGCCGCTTTCTTTTGCGGCGTTGGCAGTCCTCACATTAGCTTTCGTCGCTACTGTCATTCCAAAATACCCCGCCAGTGTCGAGAACGCCGCACCAACCACAAAGCAGACAGCTGTAAGCCAGTTGCCGAGCCCCAAACCAATCAAAATAAACAGCACCACAACGAACACAACCAAAATCTTGTACTCCGCTGTCAAAAATGCTCTGGCGCCCTCACTGATAGAACCTGCAATTTCTTTCATCCTGTCTGTCCCCGCGTTCTGCCTCTGCACCTTCATCGCTAAATATAACGCGAACAGAAGGGCGATAACCCCTATAAAAGGAATTATCCTCGTAAAATTTTCCATACTCTTTCAACCTCCCTTTTATGCGTTCCATGTCCTTAGCTACATTTCCCTGCATATTATGAACAGTCTACTGTCTTTCTGTAACTTTATCATCGTCTCGCAGAAACAAAGAAAAGGCCTTTTTTATGTTTAAGAGTACAAAATATCCCCGCATCCTCCCTCTTTATAATCTCAGACATGTATTAAAGTCCCTGTGCCTTAAACAATTCGGCAATTTCATCAGCAGTTTCCACCATTCCCCTCTGAAACCATACGTCAATCCATCCATACAGCGTATAGGCAACAAATGCCGCAGCATAGGCTTGTGTCTTTTCATATTCTGGTTTCGGTCCGCAAATACCGATAATCACATTTTTCAGAAGATAGGTAAGTCCTCTTTCATTCAGAAGCTGATAAAAGGCACGGTGCTTTTCAAAATGAGCAATCATTGTTCGGATATGTTCACTTAATAACACTTCGCTGTTTTTATCAAATTCGTCTGTCCATTCGCGGAAAAGAGTGTCTAAATATGCTTTCAAAATATCTTCTTTGCGCTCGTAATTGCGGTAAAAGGAAGCTCTTCCCACTCCCGCTGTGTCAACTAATTCACTGATAGAAATATCTTCTATTGGCTTTTGAGCGAGCAGCGCAAGAAACGCTTCAGTCAAATGGTTTATTACATATGCGTTACGTCCTTCATTGCTCATCGGTGATACACTTTTGCTAATTTGTCTCATTTTCGTCCCTCCTATTGACATTTGAAAGCTCAATGATACAATTGTATCGGCGATATAAACGTATCACCATCATAACGAACTCAAATAAGAATGTCAATAGCAATAAGCTTTTAGGAGGAAAACAGGATATGACACTTGTGCAAAAACGAATTCTAATTCTAATCATTGTCGCAATCATCGGTATTATTTTAGGCAGACTGGCTTTTAGAGCTTTCGTCAACTGGATGGTCGGCGGGTCGCTGTTTGGAGGTAATTTTCTATGAGCAAAGAAAAAAGGAAAGGAAGAAAAACAGGATTGTTCATTTTTCTATGTATTGTGGTATTCATTGTGTCATTTGCAGGTTCTGTCATTTTCAAAATGACCTATATCTCTCCCGAAATGAAAAAATATTCCGTAGTCTGGAGCGATAAGGTGGGACAGGTTTACACAGACCTTGTCTACGGGGAGCAGGAAGCAAACAAATTTGATTTATATGTTCCTGCCGACAGTACAAAAGAGACTTATGGTTTAGTTGTTTATCTTCATGCAGGTGGGTTTACCACAGGCGACAAAGCAGACGACAAGGAAATGCTGCAGTGGCTTTGCTCTAAAGGCTATGTCGCGGCAGGGATTAATTATACCCTGCGTGATAGCGCTCATCCTGAAGCAAGTGTTTACTCACAGTCTGAAGAGATTAAGTCGAGTATTCCGTTTGTGGTGGAGGAAGCAAGAAAACTTGGCTACAACATTAACCGCATGGCGATTTCGGGCGGCTCGGCAGGAGGCTGTCTCGCACTCCTGTATGCCTACCGTGACGCAGGCACCTCTCCGGTTCCCGTAAAAATGGTATTTGAAGCTGTCGGTCCCGCCAGCTTTTATGCCGAGGATTGGACTCCCTACGGATTAGATAAAGACCCCGAAGCTGCGGCAGGGCTGTTTGGGCTTATGGCAGGCAAAGAAATCACACCCGAAATGCTCGGCACAGCGGAGTATGAAGAGGTCATCAAAGATATTTCTGCTTATATGTGGGTAAATGAAAACACCGTACCTACCGTATGTGCCTATGGCGTTTACGATAAGGTATGCCCGTTTGATTCTTCAAGGCATTTAACAAAAGCATTGGAGGAAAACGGTGTAATCTACGACTATATTGAATTTCCTCATTCGGGTCACGCCTTGCAAAATGATGATAAATGCTATGTCCAGTACATGAGCAAAGTTGAAGAATATCTCCATATCTACATGAGCGAATAAAATATAAAGGGATACACTCCGATGAAACAGGAATACCTACCGTAAAACTGCATATACTTTTTCTAAAACCGTGCCCTCCGGCACATTTAAAGGATGTGGAAAGCACATGAAATGTTCAAAGAAGTATGTTTGGATTGGTTTTTTCTTCTGTCTTGTGCTGGGCTCTCTGTCCCACTTTTTCTATCAATGGTCGAGCAATACCCCTGCAGTGGGGCTGTTCAGTCCGGTAAACGAGTCTGCCTGGGAGCACATGAAACTGGTCTTTTTCCCGGTGCTGCTGTATACCATCTCAGCCCGGCTTTTCCTGAAAAACGCGCCCGACACACTTTTGTCCGCCTCTCTTCTGGGACTCCTTGCAGGGACGCTGTTTATCCCTGTCTTTTTCTATGCGTACAGCGGAATCCTGGGCTTTGACGTATTCTGGCTGGATATTCTGGACTTTATACTGGCGCTGCTTTTGACATCTTACATCACATGCCGCTGTTCTTCCCATGAAAAAATCAGGAAGTTGCTCCCTCTCCTTCTCTTCCTGACTTTGCTTTTTGCGGCAGCTTTCTTCTATTTTACATTCCATCCCCCGCAGCTTGGAATTTTTGCAGAACCTTAAACTGCCATAAAACTTTCGGTTTAGCAGAACCTCTCAAAAGACTTTGCGTGAATCCCAATATGCGAAGGGACCCGGCTTCTCTGCCAGGTCCCTTCTTTGGGTTAGGTTCTTATTTTTCTAACTTTTTTGGAGGAAAAATTGAAAAATAATTTTTTATATTCCAAAAGGCTCTCGCCTTATTGGCTGATAAAATCTTTGATGATTCGGGGAATCCCCTTCTCATCTCATAAGGATATCCTTATCTTGTCACAATGTCAACCGGAACATTGAAAATCTTTGCCACTTTCAGGATAGTGTCAATATGTCTTCCTGTCGCAGCCGCAAAGTGATGCGTCGGTCCGCACTCGCTCCAGCGGTTTACAAACTCTCTCGCACCGCAGGTAAAGCGTGTTCTCATGTTTGTATCACCGAAGGAAAGAATCTTTCCTTCCTCATTGACACCCTCTGCCACGATGAACTTGAAGTGTCCGTCGCCGTCCTGTGTGATTGCCAGATAGGTAACCGGTCCTGTGTATGGGTAGAACTGTGTCAGGTAACCGCCGCCTGTCTTTCCGTGGAAGACTTTTACAATCTTCATGGTAGGTTTCTTATCGGAAATATCTGCATCACCTGAACCGCTGTGTCCGATGATAGCGATATCATCGTTAAAGTCGATGGAGTACATCTCTGCCAGCTGTCCGGTGCCGGAAATCGTCTTTAAGATACTCATCGCCATGGCAACTTTCATATCACCTTCTACCGCACACGCTGTTCCCTGCTTGATAAGCATAGAGAACGCGGGAATGAGCATACTGTCGAGAACTCCTGCTTTTCCCTGTGCGAATCCGTCGTAGTGAGAGGCGATTAAGCCCAGTTTTTCGTCTTTGACCCACTGCTCGAAAGCAACCACATATTTCGCCATCTCCCAGACTTCCTCTATGCTTCCGCCGCCTTCGATGTCGAAGGTATCCAGGATATCCTGTGCTTTCGCGCGGATGGCATCTTCATCTGTAATATCGTCGGCGATTGCCCACATCTTCTCCCAGTCAAACTGTTTCGTATAGAGGTCCATTCTTCTGTAGAGATTGGACTCATCAATATAAAGGTCCATCATACCCGGGTAAGGTCTTCCAATCTGCGCGATGTTGGTCTCACGGAATCTTCTTCTCACCTGCGCAGCGCGGCACCAGCTGTCAATCTCCTCCTGTACTGCCGGGTCCCCGCCCTCAACAACACCTGTGATGACCGCGTGTCTCTTGCCGTATCTCTCGAGGTCAGCTACCATCTCGCCAACAGCACCGCATGCATACCCTTCTCCAAGCCAGGAAGCAATGTCTGTGTGGTCGTAGTCCAGAGCTTTTAATTTCTGTACGTTTACCAGTACCACCGGCACATCCAAATCCTTCACTGCCGGAAGCATGTTATAGGATGTCGCGTATGTGAGAAGCTGCATGAATACCAAGTCTACATCTGCCGCACGGAATAAATCTCCCGCTGCCTGGGACTGCTCTTTTGTGGTTACCATTCCGCCGTCAATAATTTCTACTGTCTCCGGCAGAGTTTTCTTGAATGCCGCATACTGTGACTCAAACTCCGGTACCAGTGACGGGAACTGCGGCAGATAAGCTCCCAGCGCGATGGAAAATACACCTACTTTTGCTTTTGTTTCAACTAACATTTCAAATCCTCCTCTTTCTCTAATACATTTTTACATCAAAGGACTCTCTGACACAGGTCCTTGCTTCCGGTAAATCTTTGAATACGCCGTCATGGAGCATCTGTACGATGACATTTCCGATGGCGGTCGCTTCGGACGGTCCCGCGGAAACCTTTTTGCCCGTATATTTCGCGGTCAGTTCATTTAAGTATCCTGCGTTGGAGCCGCCACCCACCACATAGATGGTGTCGTATGTATTGCCGGTGATTGCCTCAATCTCTTTGATGGTATCGCCGTAGCATTTCGCCAGACTGTTGTAGATGACCGCGGAAATTTCCGCAACCGTCTTCGGAACCTGCTGGTTCGTCTCTTCACAGAACTGCTGTACCGCTCCAATCATACTCTCCGGCGCCAGGAAGCAGTCGTCATTGCAGTCCACAATTGAGGAAATCGTCTCCTTAGATGCTCTCTCGCAGATTTCCGCAAAAGACAAGTCCTCCGTAAATTCCTTCTTGACTGACTGAATCATCCACAGTCCCATGATATTTTTCAGATAACGGAAACGGTGGTCGTATCCGCCTTCGTTTGTAAAATTCGCTTTCATGCTCTCCAGGGAGCAGTCCGCCTCTTTTCTCTCGATTCCCATCAGAGACCATGTACCGGAACTGATGTAGATAGCATTGTCATCGTTGGTCGGAACCGCCAGTACCGCGGAACCTGTATCATGTGTCGCGGGAAGCACCACCGTACAGTCGAAGCCCACTTCTTTTTGTATCTCCTCTGTAAAATTGCCCACAACCGTTCCCGGCATAGATACCGGCTGGAACATCTTCGTGTTGTATCCGAGCATCTCCATCAGCTCATAATCCCAGTCATTTGTCTTCGGGCTGATGAGCTGTCCCGTAGTAGCGTTGGTGTATTCGTTCTTCTTCACGCCGGTCAGCAGGAAGTGGAAATAATCAGGAATCATCAACAACGCAGCGGCTTTCTCCAGGTATTCCGGATGCGTCTCTTTCACTGCCATCAACTGATAGACGGTATTGAAAATCTGCTTCTGGATTCCTGTCCTTTTATACAAATCTTCATGGGAAATTATCTCATATACTTTCTCGTCCATGCCATTCGTGCGGCTGTCACGGTATCCCACTGTATTGCCAAGAATATTGTCATTCTCATCCAGAAGGACATAATCCACACCCCATGTATCAATGGACATGGATACCGGAACTTTGCCGACCTCTTTACATTTCTTCAGTCCGTTCTTAATCTCTGTAAACAGGCGGTCCACATCCCAGCACAGAGTACCGTCCTTATTATCCATCCCGTTCGGAAAGCGGTACACTTCTTCGAGCTGCATCTTCCCGTCCACTACAGATGCCAGCATGTGACGTCCGCTGGATGCCCCAATATCAATGGCTAAATAGTATTTATCCATTTTTCGTGCCTCCTTCATGATTTTTTCAGCTTACCCTCATTATAAAAGAAAAAAAAGGACAAAAAAAGGACGTTATTCAACAATAATACCGTCCTTATTTGCACATTCTCCTCCTTTCTCCTTCACTTTATCTCACCTTTGTACCCATCCGAAAAAAGACGCCTCTGTCTGTCGCAAATTCATTTCGTTTTGTTCCCCTTACGCATCTGCCAAAAGCCGCACGGTTTGTATTCGGTCTTTTCAGTAAAAACAAACGGAAAAACCGTAATTTTCACTGTGCCTGACCGCCCATACAGCTAAAACGCTTGTATTCTCCATAATTTATGTATATAATAGGCAACCGGACAAGCGCCGGACTCCGAAGGAGTCTCGAATAAAAAAAGGAAAAGAGGAAAAGAGGAACATATGAAGAAAAGAATGAAAACACTGGTCGTTCTCCTTGCAGCTTCCTGTCTGTGCCTGACAGCAGCAGGCTGTTCTAAAACGGATGAGGGAACTGCCGGTCAGACAAAAACAAATCAAATTTCTACAGAAGAATCCGCAGAAGTCAGCAGCCTGGAAGGTGTACTTATCAGTTTTATCGGAAAAGAGCTCACCATCGAAGCCAATGGCAGCAAATATTCTTTTGACTTATCTGATGCTAACATCCAAGCGGCAAACATGGTATCCGGCGATGATATCATCGTGTGCTATAAAGGCTCTCTCAAAAAGGACGGCGCTCAGAATGTAAAAGTAGTTTCCATTGAAGATAAGGGGCAGGCACCCACCCAGCAGCAGGAAAAGACCGCTGTAGGAACTCTGGTACAATATAGTGAAAACTCCATCACTATCCGGCAGAATGACGCCACACAGCTTATATTCAATTCCAACAACTGTGAACATGTATTTAAAAATGGTCTGCGGGAAGGCAACTGGATTATTGTCACCTACCTGGGCGATATCGTAGGAACAGATACGCACAACATCAAAGTTCTGCGCATCACAGACAATGATTCCAATCCTGTCCAGGAAGAACAAAAAAGTATGGAAATCAAAGCTGTGGACGAGACGGTATATGCTACCGCAGGTGTATATATCCGCAGTTCCTGTTCCACTGATGCCGCTCCCATCGGCAGCCTCGCCAAAGGCTCTTCCATCCATCGCTCTGGCATCTGTGCCAACGGCTGGTCCAGGGTCACTTATAATGATGAAGATGCCTATATATACGGCGACTATCTGACCACCACCGCTCCCGCAGAGGAAGCTCCGGCGGCAACTACCGGCGGCGAACCTCCCAAAACAGAACAGCAGGGCAATGAACCGGCTCCGGTACAGACACCCCAGGAGCAGCCCCAGGAGCAGCATAACATAGTAACCGGCAAGGTGGTAGAGGTTTCCATGAATACACTCACCTTTCAGACAGATGAGCAGGCAGTTTATACGATAAACATCGCCGATGCCGCTCATGAATACAAAAACGGCATTCAGACCGGAAACAGTGTGACTATCACCTACACCGGTGATTTGAGCGATTTAAACAACATCATTGTTATCAGCGTGAAAGATGACGACCCGAATACATCGGCAGAAAATGCCGTATATACCGGCACTATTGTGGATGGAACTATGAACACCTTTACAATTCAGACCAAAGATAAAATTCTCATGACGTTCTCCAAGGAGTCCTCTGTAGATAACACGAACGGACTGCTCATCGGGACAGAGGTATCGGTGACTGTAGACACCGCGACTGCGGATGATACTTCCACCATCATGGAGGCAAAGCAGATTGACCTTACTCCTGCCGCTTCTTGAGAAAAACTATCATCCTTATAAATACGGTATTTCAAGTGATAATTTGGTTTCTCAGAATGGAGTTTTACAGAGCAGATTCCCTGTACTCTTTCGGGCTCACCCCGTAACGCTCTTTGAATTTCCTGTAAAAATAGCTGCTGTTGTCATACCCTACCAGCTCTATGATATCTGTCACGGGCAGAGAACTTTTCGTCAGCAAATACGCGGCCTGCTGCATGCGCTTAGCCTGCAGCAGGTCCTTGTATGTCTTCCCGGTGCGCTTTTTAATCTCCCGACTTAACCAGTACACCTCATATCCCAGCATCCCCGCTAGCTCCGACAGGCTGCCGTTCTTATAGTGTTCGTCCACATAGTTTAAAACAGCTCCGGTCAGTTCCCGGTCAAACTGCCTGCTGCCCATTTCCATCTTATCCATATGGTTCAAAAGCTGCAGAAGCAAAAGTCCCATGGTAATCTGATTGCAGCTCCGCTTATTGGAGGAGTCATAAAAAATCGTCCACACCATATTTTCGATAAGATTCTGTACCGGCAGGATTCCTGCCACATGGAAATACAGATATGCGGTGTCCTCATCCCTTCCGCACAGCGCGCCAATCAAAAAGTCTTTGAGCAGGTTCTCCTCCCCGTCCATCATAGAAAAAGCGGTATTAAAAAACTCCGGCAGGACAATGAAATTTACCGCGATATCCTCCTCCCCCGCCGGGAGGATTTCCTGCACCGCATTGGGATTGAGGAAGAGAAGGTCCCCCTCCTCCAAAACCACCTGGTTTCCGTTCAGAATATGTGTCGTCGTACCCTTGCACATATAGATAACTTCCACGTAATTGTGGCGGTGTTTCGGAAAGTGCACAAACCTCGTATGAGGGCGCACCTGGATGAGCTTCCCCTTTTGCAGAAGCTTCTCACAGTCGATGACCATATCATTTTTCTCGGTGTAGATATGAGGGTCTATTCCCTTTCTCTCATCCAGTATCTTCTTTTCCTCCTCCGTAATCACGGAGAGTTCTCTCAATAATTCGGCATCCATCCGCTCACCTGTCCTGCCCCGCAATCTCCTTCGCAAGTTCCATATATTCCCCGGCGCTGCGGCTGCTCTTTCGATAGGCTATCACAGGGACATTGTTGTCCTGCGACCACTCAATCCCGCTGTCCACCCGGATATAGGTATCGAATACTTTCACATCATCCAGCTCTTTTAACGTATCCAGTGTCTGTTTGAAATAATTTTTTCTCGTGTCCACCTTGGTGATGACAATTCCGCCCAATCGAAGCTCCGGCGCAATCTGCCGCACTTCCTCCAGAAATTCAAACATATTTCCAAGACCAAACAATCCCCACGGCGTCGCCTCCACCGGAAGGATGACCTCATCCGAGGCGCAGAGAATGTTCATGACCCAGCCGCCCAGTGTGGGAGGGGCATCAATAAGAATATAATCGTATGTTCCTGACTCCACGATATGTTTGAGCCCTTTCTTCAAAATAAATTCCCTCTGCCATTTCGTGAACAACTCGTACTCAATGGAACTCATCAGTGTGGAGGACGGAATCAAGTCCAGATTTTCGTAAGGGGAAGATACGATATAATCCGTAAGGTCATCCTGCCTCTTGATTGCCTCATAGAGGTTTTTCTCGCTCTGCGCAAATTCCAGCACCTTTTCCTCATCAAAAAGGGACAGGGACAGATTCATCTGCATATCCCCATCAATCAGCAGTACTTTCTTTCCCAGCTCAGCCAGACCATATCCCACATTGGAACAGGTCGTCGATTTTCCGCTGCCTCCCTTATTATTGGCAAAGCAAATCACCCTTGTCTCACTCATCCCGTGCTGCTCCTTTCCACTCTGTAAAAAACGCTTTCGGTTCCGGTCCGAAATTCTTCTCTATCAGCTTTACATATTCTTCGTATGCCATAACGCCTTCAAACCCTTCCCTCAGCGCCTCCTGCACCCCTTTGTAGTACCAGGCGATGGCAGACTTGCTCTGCATACGAAAACGTTTCCAGAGATTCTCCCCCACAACAGGATAATCCCGGTCAATATCGCGCATGTTCGACAGCTTGTCCGCCAGCCCAATCATCTGTACAGGGCGAGGCGCTGTCTTCAGCCTGAGAATCGTTGCGCCTTTTCGTTCTTCCCAGCTCTTCGATTTATCCTCACTTTCCAAAGCCACCATGGAAGCCACCCGCTCACCAAATCTTTCCTTCAGCAGTTCCTCCGTGATTCCCTTGCAGTCCTCAATCGTGTCATGGAGAACCGCGGCACAGATGATTTCCTCATCCTGTGTCATGGTCGCGACAATGTCCGCCACCTCCACCGGGTGGACAATATAAGGTCTCTTTGTTCCCTTCCTGAACTGTCCCGCGTGTGCCTTCGTTGCAAACTCAATGGCTTCGTCAATCATTTTTTCGCATACCTCCTCATCTGCCCCATGTCAGACGGCCGCTCCACAACTGTGTATTAGCCTTGTACAAAGAGCGGAAGTCCTCTTAATTCATCCTGATAAAATCATAGCATAAGCCTTTCCGATACACAATGAAAACAGTATACAAATTTTATCAGATGGGCTATACTGGTTACTATAGAAAATCAAAAATGTCGAGGTAGACTATGAAGCAAAAACATGTTTTGATAACCGGGGCTTCCCGCGGAATCGGCAGGGCATGCGCGCTCGCCTTTTCCCGCGCGGGTTTCCATGTGTTCTTAAACTGCCGGAACTCTGTAGCTGCCCTGGAAGAGCTGAGCCAGGAGCTGACTGCCATCGGCGCCTCCTGCACGGCTGTCCCCGGCGATGTCGGCAATCCGGATGCAGTCAGGGATATCTTTTCCACCATTGAATCACTCTGTCCGGGCTTGGATGTACTGGTCAATAATGCCGGTATCTCTCACATCGGACTTTTGCAGGATATGACGGACAGCCAGTGGTCAGATATTTTGAACACCAACCTCTCCTCCGTATTCTACTGCTGCCGTGCGGCGATTCCCCCTATGATTCGCGCGAAACGCGGCAAAATTATAAATATCTCTTCCATGTGGGGGACTTCCGGTGCCTCCTGTGAAGCGGCTTACTCCGCGGCAAAAGCAGGCATGAACGGGCTGACGAAAGCCCTCGCTAAAGAGCTGGCGCCATCCAACATCCAGGTCAACGCCATCGCCTGCGGCGTCATTGACACTCAGATGAACGCCCAGTTTTCAGCGGAAGAGCGCCTGTCCCTGACAGAGGAAATTCCCGCGGGCAGATTCGGCACTGCCGAGGAAGTGGCGGAACTCGTTCTCTCCCTCTCAAGCGGGCACCCCTACCTGACCGGACAGATTATCGGACTGGACGGCGGCTTTCTCTAAGCAGCAGACTTAAAAGGGCGCAAATGATAAAGATTCCGCGCACAGCAGCCGGCATATTACCGCGCGGCGCAGAAGACCATTTTTAACAAACAGGAGATTAACATGACAGATGTAAAAGATTTGACAAAGATTTCAATGGACTGCGGGCTTCCCGAATTTGTGGGAACTACTGTACTTGACACTATCGGGCTTGTGATTCCGGGCATCGACCCCTCACTCTTATCCCGCATGGATTTGAAGAAAACTTATAAGAGTCTCGGCATCTTAAGTTCCCGCACCGGGGCTACCGGACAGATTAACGCGGTGGACGAGGCGGTCAAGTCCACCAATACTGAGGTTGTATCCATCGAACTTCCCAGAGACACCAAGGGCTGGGGCGGACATGGAAATTTCATCATCTTAGGCGGGAACAATGTCTCTGATGTGCGCCGTGCTGTGGAGATTGCCCTGGAATTTACGGAAAAATATGCCGGAGAGCTCTATATCAGTCAGGCAGGTCATCTGGAATTTACCTACTCTGCCAGCGCGGACCAGGCGCTTCACTTTGCCTTTGACGCTCCCGTGGGAAAGCCCTTTGGCTTTTTCTGTGGTTCTCCTGCGGCAATCGGTCTTGTGATGGCGGATTTGGCGGTAAAATCCGCTCCTGTAGATATCATCCGCTATATGACGCCGGACAAAGGGACCAGTCACTCCAACGAGGTCATTGTGGCTGTGACCGGGGAGGCGAGCGCAGTCAAGAGCGCGGTTCTTACTGCGCGGGATGTCGGATTAAAACTCCTGGTGTCCATGGGAAGCTACCCTGAAACACCGTCCAAACCCTACCTGTAATACACAAAATAGGGGTGAAGAAAAAGGCAGAACCTTCTTTTTCTTCACCCTTGATTTTCATTCTTTTTACGATTTCGTTCCTTTTTATGCGCCGTTTAAGGACTCATAGACCAGTTCCGATATTCGCTGTATCATCCACACTGCTTCATCTGAATCACTCCAGCCTTCGGACATGACACAGAGGATATAATCGGTCTCCTCCCCGAATACAATCGCCGCATCATGCTCCACTTCATCGGTCTCCCCCGTTTTATTCGCTGACAAAACTCCCTCCGGGAGACCGGCGGGAATCTTGGTCGTCAACTGCTGCTCGCAGAGAAGGGCAAGCATCTCCCGGGATGCTTCCTCGGATACACAGGTACCGCTGTAGATGGCTTCCAGCAGTTTTCCGCAGTCCTCCACAGATGTGTGATTCTCCTCCTCTTCTGAAATCTGCTGCGGCTCTGTCTCAGACGGACTCAAAGTATGATAAATTCCCGTATCGGTATAGTTGCTATCCTCCAGCCATTCCCCCACAGATGTGCACCCCTCCACAAAATCCAGGGAAGGGCTGTGCAGACGCACCAGCTCATTATATGACTCGTTGTCGGACACGGTAATCATGGCAGTGAGTACGTCCGTAAATTTCTCCTCGCTTGCCTGCACGGACCCGCTCAGCAGGCTGTCATTCTCAACGAGCTCCTCCTTATTTTCAAAGGCGCTCTCCATGACAAAAAGCTTAATCAGACTGGCGGCATACATCTCCTGATTATTCAGAGAAATAGTATCCCCTGTCTGTAGATTTTTCACATAAATGCTCCAGGTTCCATCCATCTGTCCCGTCAGCTGCTCCAAATCTTCCTTAAGTCCCGTAAGCTCGCCCTCCGTTATCCCTTTGGTATACCCGCCCGCTGTCGTCTCTTTCGCGGATGCGCTTCCCCCAAGACTTTCTCCTTCTTCACTGGAAAGCGACAATACCACTTTCTCTGAAGCAGCATCTGCGGACTCTGCTGTCTCTGTCTTCTCCCCGCTTCGAGACAAAAACTGCCAGCAAAAAAAGACGGTCAAAAGCATGGCCGCCCCCGCGAGCATAATAAACTTACGTGTGATTGAATTTTTACCCCTCATTTTTCTTCTCTTATATCTTTTCTGTTCTTCATCTTTTTCAGCTCTCTTCCGGCAAAGGTCACTGCCAGCACAAACGCCGCCGCATCGGCGATGGGTCCCGCATACATCACACCATCGATTCCCACAAAAAGTGGGAAAATGAGAATCAGCGGCAGCAAAAAGAGAACCTGCCTTGTAAGAGACATCGCAATTCCAAGCTTCGCCTTCCCGATGGAAGTAAAAAAGCCGGCGGACATGGGCTGTATCCCATTGGCAAAGGTCATAAACATAAAAATCTTCAGATAGTGCTCCGCAAACTGGAAATACAGTTCGCTCCCGCTCCCGAACAGTCCCACAATCTGATGGGGAAAGAACTGAAAGCACAGGAAGAATGTAGTCGCGATGAAGGTACACAGTGTCGCGGAATAACGGTATGTCTTTCTCACACGCCCATACTTCTCTGCCCCATAGTTAAAGCCCCAGATAGGCTGGCACCCCTGGGAAATACCGATGCAGATTGCCAGAAAGACCTGGTTTACCTTCGTGACGATGCCCACACAGGCGATGGGAATGTCGCTCCCGTACACGGAGGCTGCTCCGTAATGCCGCAGGGTATTGTTCATGGCAATCTGTACCACTGTCATGGCAATCTGGTTGATACAGGACGCCAGACCAAGGGAAGCAATCATGCGCAGATACTCTCCTCTCGGTCTTAACATCTCCTTCGTCAGATGCATCCTGCGCAGTTTCACAAAATAGATGATAACCAGAATCCCGGACACCACCTGCCCTATGACTGTCGCCAGAGCAGCCCCCTGGATTCCCCATCCGAACCCGAAAATAAACAGCGGGTCTAAAATGGTATTGATGACCGCGCCTGTGAGCATACAGGTCATGGAATAGGTAGGGCTCCTGTCCGCCCTGATGAGATGGTTTCCTCCTGTCGTCAGCACAAAAAAGGGCAGCCCGAAGGCGGTGATTCCCACATAGTCCACCGCATAAGGCATGACCTCCGCCGTCCCGCCGAACACGTGCAGAAGTGGTTTTAAAAACACCAGAATGATGACAGCGATAACGGTCCCGCTGATGGTGAGCATGCCAAGCCCTGTGCCCGCAATCCGGCTCGCTTTTTCCTCCCTTCCCGCTCCCATCTCCAGGTTGTAATTAGAGGCGCTTCCGATTCCCAGAAGCAGTGCTGTGGCGGTAGAAATCGTGGTGACCGGGAACGCCACATTGGTCGCCGCATTTCCCAGCATCCCCACACCCTGACCGATGAAAATCTGGTCCACAATGTTGTAGAGCGCGCTCACCAGCATACTGATGATAGCCGGAATCGCAAATTTCGCGATGAGCCTTCCTTCCGGAGCGCTCCCCAGCGGATTTTTCTCCTCTCTTTCCTCTTCTTTTCTTTCCTTCTCTTTTTCCAAAATCTTATCCTTCTTTCCCCACTCTATCCCTCTGTCCTTCTATACTTTGGCATATATTTCTTTAGGCACATATGCCTTCACTTCGATTCCCTCTGCTTTATATTCCTCTGACAGAAGCTGCCCGTTCTTTCGGATGAGCTGGATTTTCCCCGCCTCGTCAAATCCATACAGCCTCTCGATATAAATCTGTTCTCTGCGCAGGATGTCAAGAAGCGCTTCTTTAAATTCCTCCATCCCCTGCCCGGTCCTGGCAGAGCAGGGAATCGAAACATCCGCCCGCAAATCCCGCGCGCTTTTTACTGCTTCCGGCTTATCCTGCTTGTTAAACAGAGTAATCACCGGTTTTCCCTCCACGCCCAGGCTTTTCAGCGTGTCGTATACCACATGCATCTGTATGTCCATCTGCGGATTGGAGGCGTCCACCACATGGACAATGATGTCCGCGTACTTTGCCTCCTCCAGCGTACTCTTAAACGCTTCAATCAAGTGATGAGGAAGCTTCCGTATAAATCCCACCGTATCCGTCAGAAGGATTTTCTGCGTTTTATCCAAATCCAGCACCCTCGTGGTGGTATCCAGGGTGGAGAACAGCATGGCATCCTCCAGGATACCCGCCCCGGTCAGCGTATTCTCAATACTGCTCTTTCCCGCGGAAGTATATCCCACCAGAGCCGCCACCTTCAGGCTGGACTCCTTTCTCTCACTGCGAATCAGCTCCCGGTGCTTCTCCACTTCCTTCAGTTCCCGCTTCAGGCGGCTGATTCTCTCACGTATAAGACGCCGGTCTGTCTCCAGTTTCTTTTCTCCCGGACCTCTCGTGCCAATCCCGCCGCCAAGCCTGGAGAGCGAATCCCGAAGTCCTACCAGGCGGGAAGCGCGATACCGCAGCTGTGCCAACTCCACCTGTATCTTGCCTTCCCCGGAAACCGCGCGGGCGGCAAAGATATCCAAAATCAGCAGGGTCCGGTCAATGACCTTGCACCCAAGCTCTTCTTCCAAATTCTTAAGCTGCACGCTCGAAAGCTCGTCGTCACAGACAATCCCTGTGGCGTCCGTCTCCCACAAAAGCTCCTTTAATTCCAGCATCTTTCCCTTGCCGATATAAGTCGCCGGATGAATGGCTTCCCTCGCCTGCACCAGCCTTCCCACAACTTCCGCTTTCGCTGTCCTGGCAAGCTCTCCCAGCTCATCTAAAGACTCCCCGGTCTCCTCATTTTTCCCTAGCTGTACTCCCACGAGGATAACCCTCTCTGTCATTTCTTTTAAGTCAATCCCTGTCATATCTGTTTCTCCAATACTGATTTTACCTGCGGTTTCGCCTCTGGCTCCCTCCTATGCCGTTTTTACCTTCTGTATGCCCTACACGTCTATGCAAGCCGAAGGCGCTCCTTGTCCGCCGGGCTATTTAAGCCGGATAACGAACACCGGCAGAGGCGGGTGATTTTCCCGGTTATAATAACAGTTTACAATAACCAGCCATTTTTTGGAATCCAATTTCTTCAAAAAACCGAGCAGAGCATCCCGCTCCTCGTCTCCGGTATCCCCTCCGCTGTAAATGCACAGGCTGATGATGCCGCCCTTTTTTATAAGCCCCATCGCCTGCCTTACTCCCTCCAGGCTTGTCTTCGGTGTGGTGGCAATCCGATGGTCCCCGCCCGGCAGATAACCAAAATTAAACACCACCGCATCCACTTCTTCGCGCACATGCTCTGCCATACTCTCATGTCCGTCCAGAATCAAGACTGCCCTGCCGTCATATCCAGACCGACAAAGTCTCTCCTTTGTGTGCCGCAGCGCCTCCTCTTGAATATCAAAAGCATAGACTTTGCCGCTTTTCCCCACCTGCCCGCATAAAAATTCTGTATCCCCGCCGTTTCCCGCCGTGGCATCGATGCACTTGCTTCCCTCCGCGATATAATCTTCCAGGAAACGGTGACAGTATTCCGTAATCTGATAACTGCGCTTCATGCCTCTCTCCTGTCTCTTTTTGCTGTCTCTATTTGATTGCTCCTTATCTGCACTCTTGTTTCTCTCCGCTTTATTATAACCAATTTAGAAGAAAGCGGGCAAGCCCGCTTTGCCTTCTCTTCAAAATATCAAAAGAAGACATTACCCGGCTTTTTAACCGCTGTAATGTCTTCTTTCATTGTTCTTCTACGGGAAAGATTTGAAGACTGTCTTATCCGTCCCAAATTCCTCCAGGCGCTCCATCTGCCCGTCCCCCATAACAGGGAACTTCCGTCCGTCATACCGTTCGTCCGTGTATTCTTCAAACCATTTTTCAAGCTGCCTGAACAAATGATTTCGGATTTCTCTGTGTTTTGGACTTGCAATCAAATTTTGTTCTTCATTCGGGTCGCTCTGCAAATCATAAAGTTCATGAGGTCCATAAGGCGTCCGGTACACCAGCTTAAAGCGGTCATTGCGTATCATCCGCACAGGTCCGTATTCCTCATAGACAACCACTTCTTCCCTGATTTTTTCCTTCTCCCCGCTCAATATCGGCGTCAGGCTCTTCCCCGGAAGTGTCTCCATATATTTCCGCGTCTTCTCATCTTCGATATCCGCCAGTTCCAAAATGGTGGGGAATAAATCATACTGGCTCACAAGAGCTTCATTTACGGTATGGTCTTTTACCCCGGCGCCCCAGATAATGCACGGAACCTTGACGGAGGATTCATACATGTTCATAGGAAACGTTCCGTTGCCTTTCCCCCATACGCCGTGATGACCGAGGTTAAATCCGTTATCCGCCAGAAAGATGACCACCGTATTCTCATCCAACTGATTCTCTTTCAGACACTGCATGATTTTCCCGATGTTTCTGTCCATCGCCGTCACACAGGTATAATACCCCTGGATATACTGGCGCCGTTCCTCCTCATTGTGAGGCTGGGTGCGCTTCTTGGCCTGCCACGGATGTTTCGGAAGATTCGGTATATAAGAGAAGTCGCAGTCATCGTATTCTTTCCAGATGTCTTCCGGCTGGTCCTCCCTCTCCCACGGGTCATGAGGAGCCGTGTAGTGAACGCTTAAGTAAAAAGGTCCGTCCTTTTTCTGACGCAGGAAGTGCAGGGCATCCTCTGTGATGAGGTCTGTCACATATTCTTCTTCCATTTTCAGCTTCCCATCTCTGATATACTCCGGGAGCATATAGTTGGTCCCGCCGCGGGCAATCACTTCCCAAAAATCAAATCCTTTCTGCTTTTCGTAGGAATTGCCGAGGTGCCATTTTCCCGCCAGACCACATGTATAGCCATATTCTTTGAGAACCTCCGTGTAACATAGATGTTCCTTCATGAAGTCCACGCCGCCTTTTTCAAAGTTCATGTATTTTTGGTAAGACAGGGTTTCCTCAAATCCGATTTTTGCATCCGCCGGTATCTTCTCCACCTCCTTGGGAGTAGGTCTGTCGGCAAGGTAAGGAACTGCGTGGCGGTGATTCATCATAATTCCTTCGTAATCTTTTTTATTGACAGAGCCTCCGCCGAGCCAGTCGAGAACGCCGTGAGCAGAGGGCATTTTCCCGGTCAGAATGGAAGCCCGCGCCGGAGAACAGACCGGGCTGGTACAGAAAAAGTTTTCAAACCGCACCCCTTCCTCTGCCATTCTGTCTAAAACAGGCGTCTTTATCTCCGGATTTCCGTAGGAGCCCAGACTCCAATACCCCTGGTCATCCGATAAAATCATTATGATATTTCTTTTCTTTGCTTCCATGATTCTCCCTCCAGATTGCTGAATCAACCCTGCTGCAGGCTGCCGCGCGCATCTAAATCTCTTCGGATTTCTTCAAATTTTTCATCCGTGATATCATAAAAATGAATGGAAATCACCGATGCGATGTACCCTAAAATAGGAACTCCGAATCTCAAAAATACAATCGTAAACAGGACTGCCTGGCTCTGTTCCTGATTCGCCACAAATCCGACAAGCCCCATGACGAAAGAGGTGATAAATCCACCCAGCGCGGAACCGCATTTATTCATAAATGTAAATGCCGAGGACACCATACCATTTCCTTTCACATTAAACTTCCATTCCGCGTAATCTGTACAGTCGGCAAGCATCACCCATGCCAGATTGGACGGCATCGCTGAAATGAATCCAAACACTGCCATCAGGACAAAGAGAACCGGCACCGGACAATAGGGATATATCATGACCACCGCAAGAGGCGCGATGGAGAGAAAACTTCCCCACCAGTAAATACTCTTTTTCCCCCATTTCTTCACGATGTAGGGCTGCGCAACTGTCGCGACAATACTGGAAACCGTGATAAGTGTCGCTACCGTTGGCACCAAATCCTGACGATTGAGGACATATTTGAAATAGTACATATTCGCCGCGTTCATCGTGGCATTTGCAATCATGTCCGTGCCATAGGCAATCATCAGCATCAGGAGCGGTCTGTTTTTAAATAAGACTTTAAATTCTCTCCACCCTGCCTTGTTCTCTTTCTTCTTTGCAGCCTCTTTTGGAGATTGCGTGGTGGAATCATAATTTTTACTTCTCCAGATAACAATCAGATAAGAGACTGCCGCCATAATACCGACAAGCGCGCCAAACGCCGACCATCCCTGTTTGCCGTCTCCAAACACCTTGACAAGCGGAAGAGCGAGGGCTGTGATAAAGTAACGTCCTGTGTGCGTCATCATACTCTTCCACGCAACCACTGTCGTCCTCTGCTTGCTGGTCTCCGCCATCATGGGCGTCAAGGAATAGTAAGGGATATTCACTATCGTAATTGCCAGTGAATAAAAAATATAAATAGCATAGACATAGACAATCTTCATCGTGGGGCTCAAATCCGGTGAACGGAATAATAAAAATATGGCAATGCCCAAGAGCGGCGCCCCGACCGCCATCCAGAAACGGTATCTTCCCATTTTTGCCTTCGTGTGGTCCGCGATAAATCCCATCAGCGGGTCTGTCACGGCATCCACGACTCTGGATACCAGCATCAGTGTCGCAACGACCATCGGACTGATTTCAAATATATCGGTCAAAAAGAAGGTCAGGTATGTAAGCATCAGCATATTGGAAATGCTGAACCCCAATCCGCCAAAGGAATAGCCAATCATATCTTTTAAAGGTGTCTTCTTTAACATTGTACTGCTCGCAACTTTTTCATTCATCTCTGTTTACTAAGTGTAACTGGTGTACACTTATTCCTCCTTCCATTTATGTGAGGTTTATCTGATACGACCACTATTCTCCTTTTGGCAGAAGCTGTGCCAGTGGTACAGGGTCTTTTGTCATCTTTTGGTTTTCTTTCAGCATTTCTCTCATTTTCGATTTCAATGTCTCATACTCCGAAAGAACAGCGAGGTTTGTCTGTTCGTACGGGTCTTTCTCCAAATCATAGAGTTCATCCAGCCCATCCTCTGTGCAGACATATTTGTATCTGCCGTCCGTGACCATCCTCCCGATAATGGTTACGCCGTAGCCGTGCCCGTACGTCTCACACATCAGACTGCTCCTCCATTTTGCAGGTTCTCCTTTTGCCAATGGAAGCAGACTTTCCCCGTCAATCGGCTTTTCAAAGGTCATATTCGCGGCGTCCATGATGGTTGCCGGGATATCACAGGTAAATACCAGCTCCGATTTTGTCTGTCCTGCCGGTATCACATGCTTCCAGTTCATCGCCAGCGGCACCCTCATGACCTCCTGCGCCATATGGGAGTCCTTATCAAAATGCCCTCCCTGACAGGCAATGGCATCCCCGTGGTCTGTACTCCAGATAATCAGGGTATTTTCGTCCAGCCCTAATTCTTTAATCTTATCTACAATCATTCCCCCTGCCGCATCCAACATGGAAATGTGCGCATAACAATGTGCCAGAATTTTCTGCCACTCACTCCAGGGAAGCGGATTCGGATAGATGATGTTCTCCCCATCTCCTAAAGGACGGTTCGCCTCCATCTTCAGTGTAAAAGGTTTATCATGAAGGTCGTTTCTGAAACTTGGATATTCCTCAATCTTCTCCGGCTCGTACCAGTCTAAGAACTCCTGTGTGGGGAAGAACGGCTGATGGGGACCCCAGAAGTCCACTCTCAGCGCAAACGGCTCATCCTGCGGCTGTTTTGCCAGCTCTTCCAGTTTGTCACACGCCATGTTGGCAAGAAAGAACGCCTCATGCGTCTCTTTTGGCGTCACTGTCACACCTATGGCATGTTCTCCACACCAGAAATCTTCACACTGATACAATTTGCCCTCTTCCAGCTTTGGAAAATAATTTTTTCTGTCGTAGTCATCCTGTCTGAACACGCGCTCTACTCTGTGCTGTGCTCTCGGCAGACCTCTCTTTTTGAGATACTCATCATACAGTTTGGTATTGTACGGATTCCCGTAGCCAGTCTCGGATAATCCCTCACAGTGATGGTCATAGGCACATCCCGGACCTGCGTGCCACTTTCCGTAATAGTAATTCTTGTATCCCCCTTTGAACAGACTGTCCAGATAGACTTCGTCCTTAAACTCCGGGTCATTTTCGTTATGTATCTGTCCGTGCGTATGGGGATAGAGCCCTGTCAAAAGACTTCTCCTGGCAGGTCCGCACATCGGGGACACACAATAGGCATTCTCAAAGTTCACGCCGTTCTCGGCAAATTTTTGAAAGCAGGGGCGCTTTGCTCCTTCTCTCCCGTGGGTTTCATGACCGTAAAAAGCCTGATGGTCATTTAAAATAAATACAATATTGGGTCTTTTATTATCACGCATTTTCTTCTCTCCTGCATTGCTTCCTTCTATTTTCTCATATGGAGCAGATTCTCATATTGCTCTTTCATCAACTGAATCTGTTTCTCCCGGACATGGATTTTTCCCTTTATGGTTTTCAACATGCCCTCTTCTCTCATTTCCTTTATGGTGCGCTGGAGCGTTCTGATACTTACGCCAATGTCATAGGCTATCTCTGCGTTTTTTTCTTTTATGACATAATCATCCCTGCCCATGCCGGACTCTTCTCCATGCTCCAAAATATATAAAATCAGCTTCTCTCTGGGATTCAGAAAGATAATATTATCTGAGCGGTAGGAAAATCCTGACATTTTGTCACAGATGTTCTTTATGACCTCCACGCCAAGCTCTCCGCACTCCATTAAGCTGTCAACAAAATACTTTTTCTCCACCTGCAGCAGCCAACAGTCTTCAATGGCAATCAGTGTTGCCATATCCGCCTTCGAAGGGTCCACTGCCCGCCCCACGCCTAAAAACTGGGGCGCCTGTCTCCTCGACATTAAATTCATTTTTCCGCTCTCAGAGGACCTGTATTCCGAAAATGAGCCCTTCAAAAGGTAGTACACCTTTTGTATCACTACATCTTCTCTCATAATTTTCCCCTTTGCCGGCACTTTCCGAACGGACATAAACTCATTTAAAAACGGAGTGATATCTTCCAGCTTTAAATCCTTTGATTTTTTCTGGTTTACAGTTTGTACAATCTTAAGCATTGCGTTTTCTTTTTCCATTTCTGCCTCCTAAAGTGTTGTTCAGTTGCTTTTCCTGTACATTTCTATAGCTATAAGATACTGTAAATTTACTTTTTCTATAAGCTATTGTATCGGGAAAGCCATTTTAAAACTACGCCAAATGGCGTAGTTTACGTTTTTTGATATTTTATACAATATGCGACTTTTGTTTTTGTGGATTTTTACCAGATTGCTTCGTCCGACGCGCAATTACTGCCCCGGATATTTTGCGCCTGCAAGAAGAACCTTGTGCGCCGCCACAATAGCGCAAAACACGAAAACACCATGGTTTAAGGCTCGTATACCCTTGTAAAGAGAGGGCAGCTTTTCTGCAAAAAAAGAAGCCGCTGCCGGATTTTACTTCTATTCCGACAGCCGCCTCTGCGTTATCTAAATTTTCTTTTTTGCGGCAGCGATACCCTGTCTTTGCAAAGGCATACGCAATCCATAGTACCCTCTCTTTGCAAGAGCATACACAATCAGCACTATCTGGTCTGTAAAAACTCTGCCTCTCTTATCATTTCCTCATCGTCGGGATAATCCTCCAGGTACTCCGCCGCCTTTTCCTTGGCATTCGCCCAGTCCAGAGCCTTCTCATAGCACACAACCGCGTTGAAACGCATCTCTCTGAGAAGCTCGCCGTCTATGGTCTCCTCGGACGCCCTCGCATCGGCAAGAGCAGTCCCTGTGACAAAATACTGCGCGGCACTTGCATAATCCCCGGTCTCCATGGCGCTAAGTCCCATCAAATTATACATCTGCGGCGTCTCTTCCATGCCATTATCCAATCCCGTCTGCAATGCCGAGAGCGCTCCGGCATAGTCGCCCTGCTCATACAGAGCCATGCCAAGCCCGCGGTATACTTCCTTAGTGTCTTCCCCTTTATCTATCACTTTCTGAAAGCTTTCCGCCGCCTTCTGATAGTCTCCGGACTCCATCTGCTTTATCCCTGCCTTCAGCGCATTGCCGCAGCCTGTCAGAGAAACTGCCAGCATGCACACGCATAAAACGAGGAACGTCATCCGTATTTTTCTCAATCTCATATTCAGCACCCCTTACTCCGGATATTTAATCATCCAGAATGAATTTACAATGTTCAGCAGCATAACCCCCATATCTGCAAGTATCGCGTTCTGCATGGACACCAGCCCGAAAAACGCGAGAATCAGAAGAAACACCTTCATCCCTACCGCGAAAATCATATTCTCCTTCACGGAACGCAGTGTCCCTTTTGAAATCCGGATTGCGTTGATAATCCGGGAGGGCTCATCCTCCATCAATATGATATCCGCTGCCTCCAGCGCCGCATCCGCGCCCAGACCGCCCATGGCGATTCCGATATCCGCTCTGGCGAGCACCGGGGCATCATTGATTCCATCCCCCACAAATGCCAGCTTTTCCTTTTCCATCTGGCTCTCCATAAACTCTTCCACCTGCGCCACTTTATCTTCCGGCAAAAGGTCCGCATAGACGTAATCGATACGAAGCTCTCTGGCAACTGCCACTGCATTGTCCTCGCTGTCCCCGGTCAGCATGACCGCCTCCAGATTATGCTTGTGCAGCCAGCGCATGAGCCTTGGCACATCGCGGCGTATCACATCGTCAATGAGGATATATCCCGCATACTCTCCTGATACCGCCACATAGATTGCTGTACCTCTTTTATTGACAGGCGCGAAGAAGACACCTTCCTGCACCATAAATTTATAATTTCCCACCAGCACTTCTCTGCCGTCTACCTTCGTCTTGATTCCCAAACCGGGGAACTCTTTTACTTCACCGACTCTGTTTAAATCCAGCTCCCTGCCGCATCGCTCCCTGAGCGAAACGGCGATTGGATGCGTAGAATACCCTTCAGCGGCAGCCGCGATATCCAAAAGCTCTTCCTCTGTCATATCTTTCGGCTCTATCTCACTTACATGGAAAACGCCTTCCGTCAGGGTTCCTGTCTTATCAAACATAAAGGTCTCTGTCTTTGACAACGCCTCCACACAGTCGCAGCCCTTCATCAGCACCCCCTGTCTGGATGCCGCGCCAATCCCGCCCAGGAAAGCCAGCGGAACGGAGACAAGAAGCCCGCTGGGGCACGCCGCCACAAGGAAAATGAGTCCCCTGTATATCCATTTCTCCGACTCATGTCCGGGCAGCATCATAGGCGGCAGAATCATGACAAGGATTCCCAGAAGAATGACGATAGGAGTGTAATATTTTGTAAACCGCGCCGCCATATTCTCACTCTCTGCCTTCTTCTGGCTCGCGCTCTCCACCAAATCTACAATCCGCGAGGCGGTGGAGTCCTTATACAGGCGTGTCACTCTCGCCTCAAGCCCGCCGCTTATGTTGATACTCCCGCTGTAAATCCGGTTGCCCGGCTTCACCTCCACAGGTTCATATTCTCCCGTGAGCGCCTTCTTGTCAACCGTACTGTTTCCAAAGGTCACAACTGCATCCACCGGTATCTTCTCCCCCGGTTTTATGACAATGATATCTCCAATCTCCAACTGTTCAGGGGATACCGCTTCCTCCCCGGCATCCGTCTTCAAGTTGGCAGATTCCGGGCGGATATCCATAAATTTTGCAATAGACTTTTTTGTTTTTCCAAATGCAATCTTCTCTATGAGGATTCCAATCTCAAAAAACAGCATCGCGCCGGTCGCTTCCACATTCCTGCCCACACAGAAAGCGCCGATAGTGGCAAGTATCATCAGCAGATTTTCATTAAAAAACCGGAAATGCCGGATTCCTTTCAGCATTTCAAAATAGGTCTCAAACGAGACGATAACATAAGGCACCAGATAGAGTGCCGTCTGTATCGTCCTGTCGTGGCTCTGGTACTTTCCCGTACTGAGCAAGATGATATAAAATACGGCGCCCGCGCCGATTTCTATCCATTTTCTCCTGATTTCCTTTGACATTTCCCTTTTTCCCGCTCCTGCTCTTCCTTTTTCTTCCTTCTACTCTCTGATGTGTTCCATTCCCTGATTCAGAATCGTCGCAATATGACCATCAGCCAGTGAATAAAACACCGTCTTTCCTTCCCTTCTGTTTGTCACCAGCTTCATCTGCTTGAGTACACGGAGCTGATGTGAAATTGCCGACTGTGTCATGTCCAGTGTCTGCGCAAGGTCGCAGACGCACATCTCAGACTGAAACAGCGTACATAAGATTTTAATCCTCGTCGCATCGCCAAATACTTTGAAGAAATCCGCCAAATCCTTGAGCTCTTCTTGCTGGGGCATGTGTTCCAATACATCCTTTACAATATCCTCGTGTACATGGATATCATCACAATGCTCCACTTCTATTTTATCCATAGGTGATTCTCCCTTCTTATGAGCAGCCGCTCAAATTTTATTATACGCAAAAGACATGGCACGGTCAAGTTTTGAGAGTGCAGGAAAGCACAGGAAATGCGCGTTTTTCTGCCTTTCCTGTGCTTTTTACCTCTTTCGCCTTTTTTTTACATTTTATCTTACATATTCCGTATCTTTTTTCCACTCCGGCGCCGCTGTTTCCGGTCATACATTTCCCATTCTTCCGTAAAGCGCCCGGATGGAATTTAAGATGCACAGCATCGCCACTCCGGTGTCCGCAAATACCGCCATCCACATATTGGCAAGACCGGCAAGCCCCAGCACCATGACCAGTGCTTTGATGACCAGCGCAAACACGACATTCTGCATGGCAATCCTGCCTGTCTTGCAGGCAATCATGAGCGACTGGGGAATCGCCTCCATGGCGGAGGTCATGAATACCACATCCGCCGCTTCAATCGCTGCGTCTGCGCCGCTCCCCATAGCCGCCCCGACATCCGCGCCTGCCAGCACCGGCGCGTCGTTGATACCGTCTCCCACAAACATCACACTGCCATGTGTCCTGCGTATGGACTTAAGACGTTCCACCTTATCCTGGGGCAAAAGCCTTGCATGTACTTCATCCACTCCGGTCTGGCGTGCCACTTCCTGTGCATTCTCCTCAGCATCTCCCGTCAGCATGGCAGTGATGACTCCGGTCTTTTTCAGTGCCTGCAGTGCCCGTTTCGCGTCCTGTTTGATTTCATCCGCGATGAGGATTCTGCCGGCGTAGGTTCCGTCCACTGCCAGAAATACTTCTGTGCCGTATTCCTTTCTTTCCTTTTCCGGAATCTGGATATGATAGTCTTCCATCAGCTTCTTATTTCCGCAGAGAATTTCTTTTCCCTTTGCTTCCGCCCGGATGCCTTTCCCGGAAATCTCTTCTGCCTTATCCGGTCTTAACACCTGAATGCTTCGTTTCTCTGCTGCCGCCAGGATGCTTCCCGCGATAGGGTGTGTGGATATACTCTCACATCCCGCGGCATAGGACAGTACTTCTGTCTCTCTCATACCGCCCGCGGGGATGATGCCCTGTACCGCGAAATTTCCTTTCGTGATGGTCCCCGTCTTATCCATAACCACCGCGCGCACCTTTGTCAGCGCCTCCAGAGCAACGCCGCCTTTAAACAATATGCCCTTCTTAGAGCCTGCCCCGATTCCAGAGAAAAACGCCAGCGGTACGCTCAAAACCAACGCACAGGGACAGCTGATGACAAGGAAGGTCAAGGCTGTATATACCCAGTAACCCCACTCTCCTGTTACGAGGGACGGCAGCACTGCCGTCGCCAGAGCCAGCACAACGACAAAGGGCGTATAGACTCTGGAGAATCTCGTAATAAACCGGTCAATCTTCGGCTTGCTCGCCGCCGCGTTTTCCACGGAATCCAGTATTCTCGTGACCATGGATTCCTCCAATATTTTCTCCACTCTTATTTTCAGCGCGCCGGATGTATTGACGCAGCCGGAAGTCGCGCTGTCGCCCGGATTCACCTGAACCGGCACCGGCTCCCCTGTGACCGGAGAGGTATCGATGCGGCTCACTCCCTCCACAACCACAGAATCCAGCGGAATCCTGTCGCCGGGGCGCACCAGTAGGATATCTCCGATACATGCTTCCTCTGCCGGAATCTCCTCTGTCCTCTCACGAGTACCCTCTGAAACGACACGGTTGACAACCTCCGGACGCATATCCACTGCTTCCATAATCTGGCTTCTGCTCCTTGCCACCGCAATCTCTTCAAACAGCTCACCCACTCTGTAAAAGAGCATAACACCCACTGCCTCCGCGTATTCTCCAATCACAAAAGCTCCCAGGGTGGCGATACTCATGAGAAAATTCTCATCGAACACATGCCCTTTCCCCAGATTCTTTACCGCAGTCCATAAGACCTCACGCCCTAACACCAGATAACCGATGACAAAGAATGCCACGGATACATATTCATTCACAGAACCTGTGAGGTTCGCTGCTATCAAAAGCGCTGCGCCGATGCCAATTTCACAGAAATCCTTTCTGTTCTCCTTAAATTTTCCTTCTTTTGCTCTCTCCCTGTGACCGGCGCCTTCCGCCCGTTTCCTTACAATCACTTCGCCCTCAATGGAAGCGCAGATTTTCTGGAACTGCGGGAGCAGGTCCTCCTCTGTATTTGCCACAACCTGGAGCTGTTTCGTCGCAAATACGATGTTGGCAAAATCCACCTGCGGCAGCTCCTGAATCTTCCGTTCCATCTTTGCCGCGCAGTTGGCACAGCCCAAATTCTCCAGTATATAAATATCCTTCTTCACATTGTCAAAGGCATGATTGTACTCTCTGCGTTCTACCGCCTCATGGGTATGGTCGTGATGGTCCCCGTGCTCATGATGATGTCCCTCGTGCTCGTGGTCATGTCCTTCATGCTCGTGGTCATGTCCGCACCCACAGGCTTCGCCGTGCTCATGATGATGGTGGTCTTCATGTTCATGGTGATGGTGCCCCTCATGCTCGTGGTGATGGTGCCCCTCATGCTCGTGGTGATGCCCTTCGTGCCTATGGTCGTGTCCGCAGCCACATGCTTCGCTGTGGTCGTTATGATGGTCCCGGTGTATCTTTTCTTTCAATACCGCCTCTGCCATATCTCTTTCCCTCCCTGCTTATATATCTATGTAACGAAGATTTTTTAACAACATATGAACAACTATTCATATGTTCATATAATCACAAAATTTGAATTTTGTCAATAGAAAACAGGGAATTTTTTATAAAATCCGTATCCGTTCAGCTATGCAGTGTACAAAAAAAGAAGACAAAGCTCTTATTCCGAACTTTGTCTCCCTGTAATCATCTGTGCTCTGTCTGCACTGCGAAACCTATGTAAAACGATTTCAACCGTCTTTTGCACAGTTATATTCTTTTCATTTCCTGTTTACTGGTCCACAAACTCTATCGTCTTGTTCTCCCGCTTGGCGCCCAGTACATTCTCCGCTATCTCTTCCACATCCGGCTGCTCCTCTTTTGCCGCTGCAGAATTCATCACGCACTCCTGGATTGCCTCGTTGAGCGACAGCATCTTGTCGTCCAGCTCCGATACCATCTGCGCACATTCCCGAAGGTCCCGGCTGATATAATCCGGAGCGTTGCCTTCAAACTTATAGTAAATCTTATGTTCGAGACTCGCCCAGAAATCCATGGCAATGGTGCGTATCTGTATCTCCACCTTTGTATCGACTACACTGTCTGAGAGAAAAATCGGCACGGATACCAGCATGTGATAACTCTTATATCCGCTCTCTTTTGGATTTTTTATGTAATCCTTGATGGAGAGGACTTTCAAGTCGCTCTGGTTCCCTATCATTTCCGCCAGACGGTAAATATCGGATGTAAAAGAACAGATTAAGCGCACCCCGGCGATATCGTTGATATATTTTACCATATTCTCGATGGAAGTCTCATAGCCGTTCCGTTTGAGCTTTTTGACAATACTCTCCGGAGTCTTTATCCGGGTCTTTATATGCTCGATAGGATTGTACTGGTGTACATGCTGAAATTCTTCATTCAGAATCTCCAGCTTTGTCCCGACTTCTTTCAACGCCGCATTATACAGGAAAATGACTGTCTTCCAACTGTCCACGTCCTCATAATTCCTCAGTGCATCCTGCATCTGCTGTTCTCCTCTCACGTCGCTTTTCCCCTCCTTTCTCGTTTTTTCAGTATACCATATTTCTATAGCCTTGTCACAGAGTTCACTCTTTTTTTATAAATGTCATCTGTCTCTTTTTACAGTTCCCACTCTCGCTTAAAGTCACCTGCTTTACGCAGTCCAACTCCCGGAAAACCGCTTAATCCGGCAGTTTCATATCGCCGTAGCGAATCCATTTTTTCTTGCGCATGAACTCCGAGAAAAGCAGTGTCAGCACTGCCGGGAGAATGAACTGAATCAGCAGAATTTTTATAAACACATTGATAACAGGCTCACTCGCTGTCATCACCTGCCAGGTCATAATCGGTCCCACGAGTCCTGCCGTTCCCATGCCGGAACCTGTGGCATTGTTCGTCATATGTAAGAGCATCGTCCCCACAGGGCCTAAAATCGCACTGGATAAGATAACCGGCAGCCAGATAATCGGACGTTTCACGATATTGGGGACCTGCAGCATGGAGGTGCCGATTCCCTGTGCCAGAAGCCCTCCAATTTTATTTTCCCGGAAGCTCGCCACCGCAAAGCCAATCATATTGCAGCAGCACCCCACTGTCGCTGCGCCCGCCGCAAGTCCCGAAAGATTGAGGATGACACCCAGCGCCGCCGAGCTGATGGGAAGGGTCAGTATCATCCCCATCAATACAGAAACTACCACACCCATCAGAAACGGCTGCTGCTGTGTTCCCCAGTTAATCAGAGAGCCCAGCCACAGCATAAATTTCGATATCGGAGGTCCTAAAAAGAGACCCACCGCTGTTCCTAAACCGATACATACCAGAGGGGTAAGAAGGATATCCAGCTTTGTCCGCCCCGAAATCACACAGCCGACCTCAATCGCAATATATGCTGCGATAAAAGCGCCCAGAGGCTCTCCCGGTCCCGCCAGCACCACATTTCCTTCCACAATGAGACTCCCGGACAGAAGCTTGTCCGCGAAAGCTCCAATCATCCCCACCACAGCGGCTGAGATAATAACAAGCTGAGGTGCATCCAGCTTGCGCGCCACACCGATGCCTATACCGGCTCCGGTCAGCGAGGCAGCCACTTTTCCCATCAGGAAAATCATATCACCTGCGTCCGTGCCAAGAAACGTGCCAATCTGCTGGATAATCGTACCGATAATCAAAGTGGCGAACAAGCCGTGCGCCATCCCGCCCAGACCGTCGATAAAAATTCTGTCTAACAGTTTCATCTCTTACCTCTCCTCATCTAAAAACACTATGGCAGCATGTATTTTGCCATTTTCCCGTCTTTTCACATTCCAGAATATTCTATCACAAACATAAAAAAAAGTATACCCTGAAGGGCATACCGTAACCCATTCCCTCCGGGATGGCGGGCTTCGCCCGGCAAGGGATACCCTGAAGGGCATACCGTAACCCACTCCCTGCGGGATGGCGGGCTTCGCCCGGCAAAGGTATCATAAAAGCCTCCCTGCTCCGATTTTTCCGACAGGGAGGCATATTTTTCCCGCAATGCTTATCGTACACTACTGCTCTGTTGTCCTTAAACGCTCCACCACAGTAACCCTGCATGCGCTGCGATGACTTGCCGCCGGGACAATCAGCGAGATGGCAAGAAGGAAGGGAATACAGATTGCGATAGGAAGCAGAGTAAAATGCCAACTGAACATCCACATCTGCCCTGCCACCATTTCCACGAGGAAATAACCAATTCCCGCGCCTGCGCTGGCACTGATTAAGATTGTCAGTATCCCGTAACAGATACCTTCACACTGCAGCATATGCCGCTGCTGCTTTCCGTTCATGCCGATTGCCTCCAGCATCGCCAATTCCTGTTTCCTTGAGAGGATGGAGGTCACTGTCACATTGACAAAATTCAGAATCCCGATGAGCGCCAGAACCAGACTCAACAATCCCCCGCCTATGACAAATACATTTTTCATGTCCCCAAACTCTTTTAAGTAATCCGACTTCGTCCGTCCCGCCAGATTGGGATTCACCTTCTCGCAGTAATCGCTAAGCCAGGCTTCCACCGCCTCTTCTTTTTCCTCCTCCACATTGAAAATAGTTCTCATGGGCTGGGAAATGCCGCAAAACTCTTTCATTTCCTCCTCCGGCAGGATAAATTGCTCCGGAATCAGGGGATACCGTTGGGTACTCAAGGCGCTTGGTATCTGCGCTACGCAGAGCACCTCATATTCCTTTGTTTTTCCGTCATAGTTCGTGAGAGTCACCTTATCTCCCGGCTCCGCAAACGGGAAATCAAAGGACTCTTTCATCTCCCCCACACTGTCCATGGCGTTGACAAGGACATAATCTCCACTCTGAAATGTCTCCCAGTCAAAAGCGTCCTCATCCGGCAGAATCAGTTTTTTTGCCGCCGCCTCATTGATGCCGTAAATATCCGTATCTGCCGCCTTTTCCTTGCGAATCTCATCATAAGCTTTCTCTCTTACCTCCTCCCCGAACCATCCGGAAAAGAGGGGATTTTCCATAATACGCTCCATCTGTTCCCATTCCGCTTCCGAGTAGGCATGGTAATTGCCGCTGACATAGACATTCCCGACATCTTCCACCCCGTCCTGCTTTTCCAATTCCGTCAGGAAGTCTTCCGTCACTCCTTCATACTCCACATAGGGACTGCCGAAATTGAGAATGCTGGCATCCGCCACCGCAAAATCAGAGAGTATATAAGCGGAGAGAAATTTGTCCATGTCAAACCCTGTGACAATAGTGTACATGCTGTTTAATAAAATCAGGCTCAAAGAGAGGGACAGCACCACCAATACCAGTTTTCTCCTGCTTCTTCTGATATTGGCCAGCGCCATGCGAAACGGTGTGGCTCTCTTTGTCCGTTTCTTCTTTTTACGCCGGGATTTCTCTGTAAAACGCACCGCTTCCACAGGGGATACCTTTGCCGCTATCCGGCAGGGCTTGATACAGCTGATATAGACCGTAATAACAGTAAACACTGCCGAGCCTATGAAAATCAGCGGGTTTGCGGAGTAGGCAAGGGGCACGCCGTCCAGCATCTCGATGATAAGCGGTGTAAAAAACCTTCCTACCATCCACCCCAACAGAAGTCCGCAAGGGACTCCAAACAGGCACAATCTCCACGCCTGCCTGCGGACAATCTTTTTCAGCTGTCTTCCCGTGGTGCCAATCGTCTTTAAAAGTCCGTAGAAGCGGATATCGCTGAAAATGTTCAGGTAAAAAATGTTGTAGATAATCAAATACCCGGACAACATGATAATGCCTAAGAGAACAACAATAAGCGCTATGGAATTAAAATCCACGGAAGAAAAACTGTACGCCCAGTTGACGCCCGCGTTGACTTTACCCGCGTCGAATCCGCACCGTTCCATCAATGCCTGCACTTTTTTCTCGATATCAAAGGAATTGGAGAAATTAAATTCCACATTCATATATCCGCTGTAGTTTGTCTGGTCCGTCTCGTAAAAAGGAATCTCCTCCAGAGGCGCCACCTTTTCTGACCATTCTTTTGACACGAGGATTTCCTGTGCCATGGAAGCGGAATCCCCCTCCCAGAACCCGCAGAGGGTGAACTCCTTCGTTATAATTTCTTCGTGTACCATGACCTGCAGGCTGATGCGCTCCCCCAGTTTATGGGGAACGTTCAGAGCGTCCAGTACAATGGTACTCATCGCCGCCTCGTTTTCTTTCTCCGGCATCTTTCCCGTAGTCGGATAAGAAAAACTGTGCTTTGCAGCCAGAGGCTCAAAATAGCGCACTTCACCCTGGATGCGGTTCAGTTCCGGGTTCATGGTGTTGCCCACGAAAATGTTGTAGGACAAATCTTTGACGGCGGAATCTTCTTTCACCTTTTCGTACTCTTCCCATGTAAAGTTCTTAAAGCCCGCGTGGGTGCTTCCTCCCACCTGCCGCATGGTAGATTCCGTATTGCTCTTTAAGAGACTTCCTCCCACAGTAAAAACAGAAGTAAAGAGAACGGTCGTCAAGAGAACCGCCGCGAAGCTGATGATATTCTTCTTCCTTTTGGACTTCAAAATCCTTTGGGAAAGCCGTTTGATTACCTTTTGATTTCTCACTTTACGCATGGAAGCCATCACCCCTTATCTTCCCGTCTTCGATGCGGATGATTCTGTCCGCCAATTGAGCGATTTCTTCATTGTGCGTAATCATAACAATGGTCTGTCCAAACTGCTCTCCGGTCACCTTCAGAAGACTCAACACATCCTGGCTGGTGGCAGAGTCCAGATTTCCCGTGGGCTCATCCGCCAGAAGAATCGCCGGCTTTGTCGCCAGCGCCCTCGCGATTGCCACCCTCTGCTGCTGTCCGCCGGATAGTTCACTGGGGAGACTGTTCATCTTCTTCTCCAGACCGAGCACTTCCACAATCTCTCCGATAAATTTTCCGTCCACACGGTTGCCGTCCAGTTCAATGGGAAGGGCAATATTCTCCTCCACATTCAGCACCGGCACCAGATTGTAACTCTGGAACACAAATCCAATCTTTCTCCTGCGGAAGATGCAGAGTGCATCGTCTTTGAGTCTGAAAATATCCTTGCCGTCCACCATCACTTTCCCCGATGTGGGGCGGTCCAGACCGCCCAGCATATGCAGAAGCGTAGATTTTCCGGAACCGGATGTCCCCACTACCGCCACAAACTCTCCCTGTCGGATAGACAAGGTCACCCCGTCCAGGGCGCGCACCTGATTCTCCCCGGTGCCGTAATATTTCTTTAAATCCTGTGTCTCTAAAATCGTCTTCATTTCCTGCTGCCTCCTTTTATAGGATAGACTTTAGCACACGAATCTTTCCCTATGCTGTCTCAAATCTGTCAGTTTTGAAAGATTTCATGATTTGAGAACACATCCTGACATTTGAGATATACAGAAAATGCGGCACCGCCTTCCTTTTTAGCGGCTGCCCGGATATATCCGCCCTCTTTTTTAAGGATTTCCCTTGCCAGACAGAGCCCCAGACCAATCCCTTCTTTTTCCGCGAACCGCGGGCTCCTGTAAAATCTGCCAAACAGGAGGGGCGCCTCGTCCGGCAGGATTCCTGGTCCTTCATCAGAGACCTGAATCTGCACGAAAAATTGATACTTCTTTACCTCTATAGTCACTGTGCTGTTTTCCGGCGTATATTTCAAGGCATTATCAAAGATATTATAGAGCGCCTCCGCTGTCCACTTTTTGTCGAAACATGCCTGCAGTTCCTTTGTCCACCCAATCTCTTTTATTTGTATCCTCTTCTCCCTGCGCTTTGCCTCCCCTCGCTCCCTGACGTCCTCTAAAAGCGGCAGAAGATACTGTACCTTCGGCTGCACCTGGATGGTGTCGGTTTCCAGACGGGACATTTTTATTAAAGACTGAATAAGGAACTCCAGCCGTTCTGTCTCCTCAAGCAAACGCAGCGCTAATTCCTTATCCTGTCCCTGTGCGCGCTCCTCTAAAAGTTCCCCGTAGAGGTGGATATTGGCAATCGGAGTTTTGACCTGGTGGGAGATGTCCGAGACAAGCTCCTGGATAGATTGTCTTTCTTTTTCCCGATTTTCTTTATCCAGCGCCGCCGCGCCCAAAAAACGAAGCCATTTCGTCTCCAGCTTTGACAGTTCGCTCTCATCGTAATCTGATTCTGTAAATGTGCCCGCTATCGCCTCATCCAGCATAGTATTTAAAATATCAAATGTACGCCTTCTGCCCTGTCCAATCATCCATCCCGCCTCCTGTCGCTCTTTCCGGCTGTTCCGCCTTCTTTTCATCCGTCAGCCTGTCTGTATCTGATTTCACATCTACTTCCATACATATCCAATGCCATATATATTGACAATGTGCTCTGGTTTGGAAGGATTGTCCTCTATCTTTGTCCGCAGTCTTTTGACCGCCACGGAGAGGGCGTTGTCCTCCACATACTCCGCTCCGTCCTGCCAGATTTTCTCCAGCAGAACCTCCTTGGGGATGGTATTGCCGCGATTCTCCAAAAGTATCTGCAAAAGTTTCTGCTCGGTGCGGCTTAAGAAAATTTCCCTGCCGCCCTTCTCAAAGCGCATCTTTGCAGTATCCAGATACAGACTCCCATCCTTGTATTTTCCCCTGCCGGCGCTGCTCTCTTCTTTTCTGTTTTCCCTGATTTTCAAAAGATTCGAGATTCTTGCCCGCAGCACCGCAAGGCTGAACGGCTTTGTCACATAATCGTTGGCTCCCAGCTCAAATCCCATCACCTCGTTCATTTCCAGGTCATTCGCTGTCAGCACCAGCACCGGAGCATCCGATTTTTCCCGGTATTCTTTCAGAAAAGTATAGCCGTTTCCATCCGGAAGATTCAAATCCAGTATCACCAAATCAAACCCGCCCTTTTTCTCCGCCAATGCCCCGCGTGCCTGCGCAAGCGTAAAGCACCCGGTAAAATGGCAGTCTGTACTTCCAAGCCCGATGGCAATTCCCTCGTTAAGCCCTCTGTCGTCTTCGATTATCAGGATTTCCTTCATTTTTCATACTCCTCATGTAACATCAAATTACCAGTGTGTTATCTCATTAACTTTCAATATTATTTGTACTAGTGTACCAACATCTTAATCTTCCTTGAATACCTATGTCAAGCCGCGCTGTCCGGCGGAATCCTATTTCTCCTTGAGCGGCAAATCAATTTGTGATAGAATGTCCACAGACAGCGCCGCCGTACATTTGCGGTACAGAAAGTGAGGAGATATCATGTTCCGTCTATGGGGAAAAGAATTTAAGGACAACCGCATGCTGCGGGATACGGTCATCTGCGATGAAACAGATGACACCCGCACACATAAGATTTTCCATGCGCTGGATGCCATCTGCTATGAATTTGATTTGAGCAAGCCTATCTGGTTGGATTCCACTATCGCGGAATTTAAGCGCCATGACAAGGCTCGCTTTTACCAGGACAACTTTGTGGACTCCATTGATTTCGATTATCTGGAAATCCAAATCATCGAAGAATAGGTACTTTATTCACTGCGGATTGCCGCCAGAGGACTTAGGCGCATCGCCCGAAGCGCCGGGAAATACCCTGAAGTCATCCCCACCAGCACAGCGAAGGCGAGGGAGGCGAGGATAAGCCACGGCGGGATATAGGAAATATTTCCATCCAGTCCGATTGCGCTTCCGTTCCCGGTCAGGAAATTAATAACCGCGGACATCAGGATACTTAGGATGTTGCCGATGATGCCGCCGATGAATCCGATAAAAGCCGCCTCCAGAAGGAACATCTGCCGGATGTTCTTTAAACTGCAGCCGATAACTTTCATAACTCCAATCTCTTTCGTCCTCTCATAGATGGACATCATCATCGTATTGGCAATTCCGATTGCAGCCACCAGAAGAGAAACCGCTCCAATTCCCCCAAGTACAGCCTGAACCATGGCAAACTGTTTCTTCATACTCTCCATGTATTCTGCGTTGGTTGAGACATTATAGCCCATTTCCCGAATCTGTGCGGAGAGAGTGTCCACGGCATCCATATCATCCGCCTGCACCATTGCGGAAGAATACACAAACTTGCTGTACGGCTTGCCGGATTTTGTGCTGGGCTGTCCGGGGATAACTCTGCCTCTGAACTCTCTTTTTAACATCTCTTTGAGCGTATCCAAATCGCAATACACATAGTAGTAATGTGCGTTATAGGAATTGACATCTCCCTCCACCACACCGCTGGCGCCAACTACATATTTTTTCGGTATCTTTTTTGTTGTACTGCTGCCGGTCCCTGCTGCATTGCTCTCTTGACCGCCTGTCCCCAGCTCTGTATTTCCCTGCGACTGGAAATACCCCTCCTGGTCCAGGATTAAGAACATCTGGTCATTCATAAAATCAATATCCGGCAGCTCGCCTGTATCCCAATATCCCTTTCCTGTGGATTCTTCATAGAAGGACTGTATCACTCCGTTTCCCACGACCAAATCCAGATTCCCGCTGCCCGGAGAGGGAAGGCTTCCGCCCGGCGCCAGATTGATTTTCAGTTCCTGAAGCCCCTCCGGTGTCATGCCCCTCAATTCGAGATACCCTATATATTTTCCTTTCAGGGCAATCGCGCTTACATTCAGCACCGGTTCCACGCTTTTCACATGCTCTATCTGTTTTAGCTGGGAAATGACATCATCAGTGATATATTTCTGCGACTCCTCCTGCTCACTTCCTCCGGAATAACTGTATATCATCCCCGTCCCCGCCTGTTTCCCGGTTACGGTCAGACTCGTCATACCGCCGGACTGCTCAATCTCCCGGTATACAGATTCCTGCATACCGAGTCCCAGGGAAATCATCACCACAATGGAGGCTGTCCCGATTACCACTCCGAGGATTGTCAGGAAAGTCCTTAATTTTCGGCGCTTAAGGCTCGATATGCTCATCCTCAGTAAATCGGTCCACCTCATCGAACAAATCCTCCTCTTCCCTTGCTGCTTTCTTTTTCTTCTTCACCTTTCTTACTGCGACAATGGTCACGATAACTGCCAGCACCAGCAAAATGAGAATCACCGGGAGAATAGGAAATCCTTTCTTCTCCTCCACTGTCATCATCGCCGACATATCAGCCGGCGCAGCTTCCGGGGTGATTTCCAGAGAAAACTCTTTCTCCACTGTGGACGCCTTTCCCGCCTCATCCTCATAGCTTACAATCATCTTATACTTTGCCTTGCCCTGCGTGGGTGTTGTCCCTGTCACAATGCCGTCAATGGTGCCTGTGGCGCCGGATTCCAGATTACCGACAAAAATCTCCTCCCCTTCCAGACCATCGCCCTGGAATTTTGCTTTCACATTATAAAGCTTGATGCGTCCGGTGTTGTAGAGACTGCATGTGATATTTGCCTCCTCACCCACAGCGATAGTTTCCGGAGCCAGTTTGACTTCACTGAACTCAAATCTTGCCGCCTGCTTTACCGGGATTGCCAGACTGGAGCTGCTCTCATACTGCGTGGAATCCCCGTTCTCGTATTTCATAGACAGCACGATGCTGTACGGTTTCTGTACCAGGTCTGCCCTGGCGTTTAAATCAATGGCAATATCCCTCGTCTCCCCTGCCGGGATGCTCTCCAGATAGACAGAACTGGAACCGGAAGCCGGCAGAAAAGCCGGCGCTTCCGCCGCTGCCTCTGTCCCGGAGGAGGGAGCTTGAAAATCAAACAGCATATTTGCCACCTGTGTCCAGGTTGCCGTATTCTTCACATGCACAATCAGTTTAAAATTGCTCCCCGCATTTACCTCTCCCGGCTCTGTGCTGAATCCCGTCACAATCACACGGGGAACAGAGGCATTTGTGCTTCCCCCTGATGCTGCCACCGGGTCATTGTTCACAATCCCGCCGCTTCCCATGTCATAAGTCTGAGGTGTCCCTTCATCCGCACTGCCGCTGCCTGAATCCCCATTATTATCTGTATTGCCCGTATTGCCGGATTCCTGCGGTTTTTCTTCTTCCTTCGCGACCGTTTTCACATAGACATATTTACTGTCTCTGAATTGATTCGTTCCGTCATCATATGTAATTGTAAAATCCAGACGGTACGATTTGCTCTCCACATCCGGGCGCACATGGAAATCCCAGGAAGCCTGCGCATTTCCCTGTACATCGATATCTCCGAGCTCCTGCTCGTAGTTCATGCTCTCAATCTCAAAAGGCCAGGACGAAGCATCGTCAAGCACCGGAGCCACTGTCACATTTTTTGCCGCCGCTGCTCCCTGATTGGTGATATTTATTTGGAACTTTGCCTCCTGCCCCGCCTCATATACCGGTGTACTCTGCCCGTCTCCCACAGACAGCTTAATCTGTGGAATCGGCGTATTTTCCGCATGCACTCCCGTCTGCGCAAATGCCCCCGCTGTCAGTACCGCCGCGCACAGCAGGGCTGTCACTCTTTTAATGAATCTCATCTTCCTTTTCCTCCCTGTTTTCTATTTTTACGATTTTCCCATCAATGATATGGAAAACCCTGTCCGCATACTCTGCCAGATGATTATCGTGCGTTACCATGACAAGTGTCCGGTTCTGCTCTTTCACAATCCTGCGCATAAGTCTCATCACCTCCTCCGAGGTATGAGAATCCAGATTGCCCGTGGGCTCATCGGCAAACACAATCTTCGGGTCCGTCACCAGTGCCCTCGCCACACCTACGCGCTGCTGCTGACCTCCTGACATCTGGTTCGGCATATGCTTTTTGTGTTTCTGAAGCTGCATAAGGTCCAGCATCCTGTCCGCTTTTTTGAGCCTCACCGACCGCTCCTCTCCCCGGAAATTCAGGGGAAGGGCGACATTTTCCAGGGCGTTCATGGTGCCAATCAAATGGAAGGACTGAAAAATGAATCCCACATTTTCCCGTCTGAAACGTACAAGTTCATCCTCTTTTAAATTCTCCAGATGCTGTCCGGCTATAACAATCTCACCTTTTGTCGGCTTCTCCAAGCCTGCCAGCATATTCAAAAGGGTCGATTTCCCGGAACCGGATGTCCCCACAATCGCACAGAACTCTCCCTCAAAAATATTGAAATCCACACCGTCCAATGCCCGCACGACGGAATCCCCGACACGATAGAGTTTGTACAGCCCCTTTACTTGTATCATCTTTTTCACACCGCCACTTTACTCCTTCCTGCTCTGTTATCGTACTGCATTCTTAATATAGTTTATTAAAAACTTTGAAATATTTCCTTTTGGATTTGCTTAAGATTTCCTTAAGATGAACATAGAACTGTGCTTGCAGAAGCTAAACGCTGAACACTTCCGGAGGGCTTTCTATTCTGCGGGAAATCCCTCCGAATTTTCTACAGAAAAAACCGGGTATGCTGTATCTACAACATACCCGGTCGCTCAAGCAGATGACGGGAATCGAACCCGCCTCCCCAGCTTGGGAAGCTGGTATTCTACCGATGAACTACATCTGCACGGAAAGTATTATAATACTTTCACAAATAAAATGCAAGACCTATTTTCACTTTCCGCTGTCTGCCGAGCGCTTCTCTGACCCTCTCTTCACCAGCCAGGAATTGACCATATGGCGGCGGATGAGATAGCGGTCCGCACCCTGCTTCTCCTCTTCTTGGCATCGCTTTTCCAGAAGATGCATCGCCTCATAGCCCATTTCATAGATGGGTCGCAAAACGGAGGTCAGACGGATATCCGTATATTCCAGCTCTTTGATATCATCAAAACAGACCATGGAGATATCCCGCACCAGTTTCAGCCCTTTTTCCTGCATATAGCGCAGGCATCCCAGCGTCATGATATTATTACAGGAAAAGATAGCCGTCGGCGGCTGCGGAAGGCTCATCAGCTTATGCATCGCCTGGTAAGCGCCCTCTTCCTTGAATCCTCCGCTAATCATGTAGCGTTCATCCACTTCAATCCCATTTTTCTCCAGCGCTCTTTTATAGCCATCGCGCCGGTCATGTCCCGGTTTTGAAGTAATCGGTCCCGTGATGACGCCAATACTTCTGTGCCCTTCCTCAATCAGACACTCCACTGCCTCACATGCCCCGTCCACATCGTTGGAAAACACACCGTCAAATTTATATCCCCGGATATCACGGTCCACCAGGACAATGGGAATCCCCTGTTTTTCAAACTGTTTGAGTCTCTCTGCGGTCTCCATATCGTGTTCCGAAACCGGGGTGACAATAAGCCCTCTCATCATCTCCGGTTTCAGATTTTCCAGTACTTTGTGCTCCCGCTCTGTATTCTCGTCTGTACCAAACATGAAGACATTATAGTCCTTCTCGATGGCACAGTCGGAAATGCCATGCAGTATCTTACTGAAAAAAGGGTTCTCGATATCCGGCACAAGGAACGCGATATTTCTGGACACCCCCACACTCAAATTTCTTGCAAGGCTGTTCGGTCTGTAAGACTTTCCCTCTATCACGCGCAGGACTTTCTCTCTCGTTGCCGTCTTGACATTGTTCTTATTATTCAGAACCCTGGAAACAGTCGATGGCGAGACGCCCGCTTCCCTCGCTATATCATAAATATTCATGAAGTTTACCTTACTTTCATCTAAATTGCTGCCAGCGCCGTTCTATGTGCGGCAGCATAGATACCTGCCGCAAATTTTTGGCGCTATTCTTAACATAACAACAATTTAGTAAGATGTCAACTGGCATACAGGGATATTCTTCTGTGAACGAAGCCAGATGTCCCTGTCATATTTTCCAACAGTATCTCCTGCCCTGCAGGAGGAACATTTTAAGCTTTCTTTCTCGCCTTGAGCATATCCATGGTTACCGCAAAGATAATCAGGACACCGCTGGTGATTTCCAGCACGTGGGTGTTCAGTCCGAACTGTACGCCCGCGTTGTTGATGAGTGTCATCAGGATTGTACCGAGAATCGTTCCGGCTACCGCTCCGCGTCCTCCTGTCAGGGAAGCGCCTCCGATTACTGCCGCCGCGATGGCATTCATCTCGTATCCTTCACCGCCTGTCGGCAGAGCACTCTGCACACGTGCTGCCAGCATGATTCCGGCAATACCATATAACAGACCCGCGAACGCATATACGCTGTAAAACATGCCGCGAACTTTGATACCGCAAAGTTTTGCTACTTCGACACCACTTCCGATGACATACAGGTTACGCCCGAAGATGGTAAATTTCAGCACCAGGAATATGATGACCGACACGATTACCCAGAAAATGGCGAGTACCGGGAGCAGCCCTCCGATGTTGGTATTTCCCATGTCAAGAAGTCTCTGGTCAAGACCGCTTACTGTCAGCGCGCCGCTTATAATTTTTACAAAACCGTAGATGATTGTCTGGGTTCCCAGAGTGGCAATCATCGCCGGAACCTGGAATTCATAAACAATAATTCCGTTCACCAGACCGCAGGCTATAGACACGACGATTGCGATAATCAGTGTGAGGAAGAAATTGGTGTTCGTATCTCTCTGCAAAAGCGCCAGCACCATGCAGGCAAAACCTGTAATAGCACCGCAGCTGATATCGATTCCGCCTGTGATGATGACCATGGTCTGCGCAACCGCCAGAACTCCGATGATAGCACACTGTTTCATGAGGTTCGTGATATTATATACGGTACAGAAATTGTCTGTCCCTACTGTAGCGATGATAAACAGCGCTACGATAATAATGCCGAGCGTAAATTCCGTCTGCTGGAATACGCTGGACAAAGAACTGTTTTTTCCTTTTTTCTGACTCATAATGTCCCTCCTACCCTTCAATGGATGCTCTCTTGAGCACGTCTTCTTCTCTTAAGTTCGCCAGTTCGTTTCCTTCAAACTCGCCAGTTATCTTGCCCTGCGCCATAACGATGAGGCGGTCGGACAGTCCCATAACCTCCGGCAGGTAAGAAGAAATCAGAATGATGGATTTTCCCTGTGCCGTCAGCCCTTCCATAATCTTATATATCTCTTCTTTCGCGCCTACGTCCACACCGACTGTAGGTTCATCGAAAATGAGGACATCCGGGTTACAGCACAGCAGTTTGGCGATAACGACCTTCTGCTGGTTTCCACCAGAGAGATTTCCCACGAGCTGCATAACACTGGGCGTCTTGACATTGACACGTTTGGAGTAGTCCACTGCTCTGTCATTTTCCGCTTTCAGAGAAATGACCCCGCTCTTACTTATCATCTCATAGGAGTTCATGTTGATATTCGTCTTAATCGGAAGCTGCAGCGCCAGACCGTCTGTACGCCTGTCTTCCGTCAGAAAGCTGATGCCGTATTTCATGGCGTCGCTGGGGTTTTTGATGTTGACTTTCTTACCCTTCACATACACATCTCCGGTAAGACGTTTCTCCACACCGCAGAGCGCCCGCATGATTTCACTGCGCCCCGCTCCTACCAGACCGACAAATCCCAGGATTTCACCTTTTCTCAGGTTGAAATTGATATTTTTGAAGTGGGAGCTGTCTGAGAAATTCTCCACGCGCAGGACTTCCTCGCCCGGTTTCTGGTGATTGATATTATAAATATCTGACATCTCACGCCCAACCATCATGGCAATCAGAGAGTCTTTCGTCACCGCTTCGATTGGCTTTGTGTCAACATAAGTACCATCTTTTAATACGGTCACCGTATCGCAGATATCCATGACTTCCTCCAGACGATGGGATATGTAGATGATGCTCACTCCTCTTTCCTTCAGTTCCGCTATAAATTTGAACAGAATTTCTACCTTCTCATTCTCCAAAAGAGCGGTAGGCTCGTCAAAGATAACAACCCGGATATCGTCGTTTACAGATATCTTGCTTATGGTAACCATCGCCTGCATCGCGATGGGAAGGGTCTTAATCTTCTCGTTGGGATTTACGTTCATCTCAAACTTGTCGATAATCTTCTGGCTGTCTTTCTGCATTTTCTTCCAGTCAACCGTACCGAGCTTTGTCTTTGGCTGTCTGCCCAGGAAATAGTTCTCAGCTATGCTTAAGTCCAGAGCGATATTGACATGCTGGTAATTGGCAAACACGCCGTGGCTCTGCGCTTCAAGCGCGTTGGCATTGACAACCCACTGACCGTCATAATTCATGGAGACTTTTCCTTCATCCGGCTTCTCAACACCCATGATACATTTGATGAGAGTGGATTTCCCGGCGCCGTTCTCTCCGCACAGCGCATGGACCTCTCCTTTTTTAATCTCAAAACTCACATCGTTCAATGCCGTGACGCCAGGATAAAATTTACTTATGTGGTCAATTTTCATAATTGTCTCGCTCATAATTCCATCCTTTCTTATAACAACGGGAGGCAGCGGCAAATCTCACCAATTCCCTGCGGCCTCCCAAGGTACATTAAACTATTTTATTCACTGCTGCCAGATGTTCTCTTATTTCTTAAGACGTGTCGGGTCAAGCAGATCCTGCATTTCTTCGTCATTCATGTTATCCTGTGTAATGACAACCGGCGGGCAGTTAATCTGTTTTTCTGTCTCCGGGTTCTCCCCGTTAATCAGTGTAAGGATTGCATTTTCCATACACAGATATCCCTGCTGATAAGCGTCCTGTACGATGATAGCGTCCAGATATCCGCCTTCAAGAGCTGCAATCTCTGTGTCGTCGGAGTCAACCGCTACATTGACAATCTTGTCTGCGATACCGGAGCCCTGAACTGCCAGGCACACACCGTCACCAGTGATGTTATTTCCGGAGTACATTCCCATCAGCTTGTCGCCATATGTAGAAATGATGTTCTCCGCGTTGGACTGTGCAGTCTCTACTACGTTACCGTTGTAATAAGTATCTGTCATTTCCAGTCCCGGCGCGTTTTCTTCGATATATGCGCGGAAGCTGTCAACTCTGTGGTTCAGCGCTTCATTCTCAACGTTTGTGTTCACGCCGAGTACACCGGACTCAATAGAGATGCCTTTTTGCTCTGCGATGTCGATGAACGCCTCTGCTGCCATCTCACCGATGGTGTCATTGGAGCAGTAATAGAATTCATTGTAGGAATCCTCGTAAGCGCCGTCGTCACCTACGCCCAGTCCGCAGTTTACGAAGTTCAGTACAATACCTGCATTGGTTGCTTCCTGTGCCTTCGGTACAGTTGCATCGATTGCCAGTGTCGCTGTTACGATAGCGTCAGGCTGTTTTGCGATACACTGCTCGAACGCTGTTACATACTCTTCTGTCTGGCTCTCTTCAGCCGGTCCTACTGTGGAGAAATCGATGGTTACACCGTATTCTTCCTCACAGTCTTTCATCGCGTTCTCAATACCGATTCCTACATAGGTCCAGAACTGGGAAGCTGTGGAAGGTGTCAGATATACGATTGTATAGCTGTCGCTGCCTCCTTCTCCGCCGCCGGATGCTTTTCCGGAATCTCCGCCCTTGCTGCAGGCTGCCAGGGACATTACCATGGTTCCCGCCAATAATGCTGCTACCAACTTTTTCATTTTCATAATCGTTTCCTCCTTTTTAATTATTACTTAAATTGTCTTCTGACAATAAGTATCCTTTTGATTCGCTCCCTACAGAACTCCCTTCTGCATGATAAAGCATCCGTAAGGCTGTCTCTCACTCGTGCACACTGTCACATAAGCCTTGCCCGCTTTCTCATAAAATTTTGTTCTCTCAATCTCGCCCACTTTTTCAGCGCTGTATCCGTTCTTCTCCACAGCGGCAATGGCGTCGTCCCAAACCTGCGGTCTCTCCATCTCGATGCCTGCGTCTTTATCCGGCACCATGTACTCTACCGGATGTTTGCAGTAATCCACGTCCAGAGGCATGAGCTGAAGAATCGCCTCTATCATCTCCGGCGCGGTGTTGCCTTTCGCCTGGATACTGACGCCGTTTGGCGATTTTGTGATAGGCGGATAGAAGTCATCAGCGATTACAATCAAATCACCGTGCCCCATATCTGCAAGCGCTTTTAGTAAGTCTGAACCAATTCTTGTCGGAATCCCTTTTAACATGTCTTTTTCCTCCTGTTCTTCCTTTTATTTGTGTTCATTTAAAAATGCTTCAATCTCTTCCAGTGTCGGCATGGATGGAGTGGTTCCCATCTTCTGCACGGAGAGAGCCGCCAGGCCATTGGCGAAACGCACCGCTTCCCAGATGTCCTGTCCTTTTGAGAGCGCTGCCAGCAGACCGCCGTTGAATGCGTCTCCCGCTCCCGTGGTATCTACCGCGTCTACCTTAAACGCAGGAACGATTTCTTCTTTTCCGTCTGAGGAAACAAATACTCCTCTGGAACCCAGTGTGATGATAACCTTCTCCACACCCTTTTTATAGAAATACTCTGCCGCTTCGTGAGCGGATTCCAGACTATCCACATGTACCCCGGTGAGTTCTTCGGCTTCCACCTCATTGGGCGTCACCATATAAGTCTTGGAGAGGAACTCATCGCTAATCTTCGCGTAGGGCGCTGTATTTACAATGACTTTGCAGCCGTAGCGGTTCGCCATATCTACTACCATCTCATTGGCATCCTGGTTGACCTCAAGCTGCAGCAGCACGTATTCGCTGTCTTTTATCAGCGTCTCAATCCTGCTCACCTCTTCGGCTGTAATAGTGTTGCAGGCGCCGGGCACGATGATAATTTCATTCTGGCTCGTATTCTCATCCACCAGAATCAGTGCAATCCCTGTCTCCACATCATCTGAATAGTAGAGACTGTCTTTGTCCATTCCCAATTCGTCCATGGCATTTAAGGCAACATCCGCAAAACTGTCTCTCCCCAGCTTTGTCACCATCACCACGTCAGCTCCCGCCTTATGTGCAGCCACGCACTGGTTAAACCCCTTGCCTCCGGGACCCATCTTAAACATAGAACCTTTTACCGTCTCGCCGGGAACCGGCAGATGCGGGCTCCTCGCCATCAAATCTACTACAAAACTGCCAAATACAACGACCTTGCTCATTTCATACCTCCTGTTTCCCCTCTATGTTTTCACATGAAATATTTTTTGCAACCGCTTTCATAATTTCTAAATCAACCATATCACCTAAACACCCTCCAGTCAACCGAAACGCTGGAATTTATTGTCAAAACGTCAATATTACTATTTTTTATTTTATTTTTTTGTGCATTTTTTCCATATTTTTGAGATTGTTAAATAAAAAACCGGTTTCAATTGTTTTTCCATTTTTTATATGCTATAATTTTCATAGATTTTTACATCTTCATTTTAATTTCCGATTCAATACAGGAGGAGAACCATGAATATTGCAAAGAAAATTGACCACACCATGTTAAAAGCAGATGCAACAAAAGAAACCATCGTGCGCTACTGCAAGGAAGCAAAGGAGAACGGATTTGCCTCTGTCTGTGTGAATACCTGTCACGCAGCTCTTGTAGCTTCTGAACTCAAAGGCACTGACGTCAACACCTGCTGCGTTGTCGGCTTCCCGCTCGGCGCTATGATGACCTCCGCCAAGGCATTCGAGGCTTCCGAGGCGGTAAAGGCAGGGGCAGCTGAGATTGATATGGTCATCAACATCGGTGCGGTAAAGGATAAAGACTGGGATTTCGTAAGAGAAGATATCAAGGCAGTTGTGGAGGCTTCCAAGCCCGCTATTGTGAAAGTCATCATCGAGACCTGCCTTCTGACAGATGAAGAGAAGGTAAAGGCATGCCAGCTCTCCGAGGAAGCAGGGGCTGCCTTTGTTAAAACATCTACAGGCTTCTCCACAGGCGGCGCTACCGTGGAGGACGTAAAGATTATGAAAGAGACCGTAGGCGACCGTCTTGAGGTAAAGGCAAGCGGCGGCATCCGCACCCGTGAGTTTACCGAAGAACTGATTGCGGCAGGAGCTGACCGAATCGGCGCCGGAAACGGAATCATCCTCTTATAGGCAGTTTCCGTTCTCGCGCAAGCGCGAGAGTTCTATAAAGACCGAAGTTTTATACAAGCACAAAAATCCCTGACAGCAGACATCCCTTTCTTTGATGTCTGTTGTCAGGGTTCTTTTTTCATATTCCCAAATGATTTCCGCAAATATATATCCCTTAATCCTCTATCTGCCAGTCTATGGGCGCAATCCCGTGCTCTTCTAAAAACTCGTTTGTCTGGCTGAAGGGACGACTCCCGAAAAATCCGCGGAACGCCGAGAGCGGGCTGGGATGGGGAGCCTCCAGTATCAGATGCTTCGGATTGTTGAGCATCCTCTTTTTTCTCTGCGCGGGACTTCCCCAGAGGATGAACACCATGGGTCTGTCCTGGCTGTTGAGCGCCAGAATTGCGGCATCCGTAAACTCCTCCCAGCCGATTCCCCGGTGGGAGTTCGCCTGATGCGCCCGCACGGTGAGGACGGTATTTAACATGAGCACACCCTGCTTTGCCCACTTCGTGAGACACCCGTGATGAGGTATGGCGCAGCCCAAATCATCGTGCAGCTCCTGATAGATATTGACAAGGGAGGGAGGAATCTGCACTCCTTTCTGCACGGAGAAACATAAACCGTGCGCCTGCCCGTAATTGTGGTACGGGTCCTGCCCGAGGATGACTACTTTCACATCCTGCAGGGGTGTCAGGTGAAAGGCATTAAAGATATCATTCGCCGGAGGAAAAATCCGCCTTGTCTTATATTCCTGATTCACTGTCTCAAATAATTTTTTATAATAAGGCTTCTTAAACTCACTTTTGAGCGCCTCATACCATTCTCCGTTCAATCCCGCCATTTTCCAATCATTCCTCTCCTGTATATTTGCTGTCCCGGATGTTTACAGTCTGACCGAAACACCCTCTTTTCGCAGGTATTCTTTGACCTCTTTTATCTCCAGCTCTTTATAGTGGAACAGAGAAGCAGCCAGCGCCGCATCCGCCTTCCCCTCTGTGAGCGCTTCCTTAAAGTGCGCAAGCGTCCCCGCCCCGCCGGAAGCGATAACCGGAATGGACACATGCTCCGCAATGGTCCGTGTCAACTCTAAGTCATAGCCCGCTTTTGTTCCGTCGCAGTCCATGCTGGTGAGAAGGATTTCCCCGGCTCCCAGAGCTTCCGCCTTCTGCGCCCACTCTACCGCATCAATCCCCACATCAATCCTGCCGCCGTTCTTATAGATATTCCAGCCGCTTCCGTCCGCGCGCTTCTTGGCATCGATT
>OGQQ01000082.1_pt1 | contig 98276 bp, 89 predicted proteins | sample 1553281 | NCBI WGS metagenome assembly OGQQ01 (sample SAMEA2579937, study PRJEB22360) | human gut metagenome | biome: human gut; feature: human-associated habitat; material: faeces | place: Denmark | collected 2008/2010 | reverse complement strand
TTCTTAAGATGATTGACATTTAGATACAGTGCTTCTGCTTAGCAGTAACGCTAATAACAGTTCTAAAGCTAGCTCTAGTAACTTTAATTCTAATTGAGTTCAGTCAGATTCTAATGCTAATGTCGGCTTCTTTTATATAATTCCTAAAACTAATAAATATAATATTAATATAAATATTATTTTGGGAAGTATAACCTTACCTCTTGGTAAAAGATAACGTTATTTAGAAACTAAAAGTGTTGGTAGTGATATTCACGAAGGCTCTTATATAAATTATATAAATATGAAAAGATATAATGGTTTACATGATAAACTATGTACTATTGAAAATATTGAAGTTGCTGATGATAATGCAAGAAAGAATAAAAATAAGAAATATGGTATTAATAAACATGATAAAAATAGACAATATGAAAATGAAGATTTGGTAGATAAACTATTTAATCTTAAATATAAAACTTCTAAATATAGTCTATATAAAATATATGAACCAAAAGAACGTATTATTTATAGACTTCCTTATTATCCAGATAGAATTGCTCATCATGCTATAATGAATGTTGTAAAAGATATTTGGACAAAAAGTTTTATTCATAATACATATAGTTGTATTGAAGGTAGAGGTATTCATCTTTGTGCAAATAATCTTAAAAGAGATTTAAGAAAATATCCTAACGAAACTACATATTGTCTTAAATTAGATATTAGAAAATTTTATCCTAGTATTCCTCATGATGGTCTTAAGAAATGTATTAGAAAGAAGATTAAAGATAAAGATTTTCTAATAATTCTTGATGAAATTATTGATTCTACTGATAATGTTCGTGATATTTCTTCTAAATTAACTAATAAAATTGGAATTGGAGTCCCTATTGGTAATTATTTATCTCAATACTTTGCTAATCTTTATCTTAGTGAACTTGACCATTTATGTAAAGAAGAACTTAAATGTAAATTCTATTATCGTTATGCTGATGATATAGTTATTTTAAGTCATGATAAAGATTTTCTTCATAAAGTTCTTATTTATATTAAATTATATGTTCATACTATTGGATTGAAAGTTAAAGATAATTATCAAATATATCCTGTTAATAGTAGAGGAATTAATTTTGTTGGTTATGTATTTTATCATACTCATACTCTAATTAGAAAATCTATTAAATATAAAATTATAAGACTAGTAAATAGTTATTTAAATAGAGAAATCGATAGGAAAGAATTTAAAGTTAGAATGTGTGCTTATTATGGATGGCTTAAACACGCTAATGCTAAAAATCTTCTTTATAAAATTCAAAGTCTTACAGGTATTAGATATTCTAATTGGAATGGCAAAAGAACTAATATTACTAAATATTATGGTAAATACGTTAGAATAATTCAAGTTATTAATTATGCTAAGTATTTTAGAATTAATTTTATTAGAAATGGTAAAGCTTATTATGCTGATAGTAGAGATAAAACTCTATTTTATTCTATACATAGACTTAATCATTTTCCTATTAATTTTAAAATTATTAAATATGATTGGCGTATTTATGCTAAAAATAGAAAAGAAAATGTCAAACCTCAAACATAATATGTTATGACTAAAGATAAACTTAAAGATAATATTATTAGAACTATTAATAATTTAAATAACGATATATCTATTGAAAGTAGAGAACTTCTAATTAAACTATTAAATTCTATTGTTGATTATACTAATAATACTGAACTTGAACAAGATGTTAAAGTTATAACGCAAAAACATAATAAATTAGTTGAAACGGTTAATGAACTTAAAACTAAAGTTGAAACATATTCTAATAAGATTAACGAACTTGAACAAAGAGTTCATCAATTAGAAAATGCAAGTCAATCTTAATATGGCTAGTCTTAATCAATTAATTAGTGAATTTGCTCATGCTGTTGGCAATCCTAATAGTATTCCTCTTAGACGTAATCTTCGATATGCTATTCTTCATGGTCGTAATGAACTAATTCGTAAAAGTTATGAAAATCATAAATATGTTGATAAAGGTTTGCAACAACGTATTCGTGTTTCTATCATTAATGTTCCTGATGGTGATTTATATAATAGTCAAACTCTTGGGCTTCCTGCAATTAAACGTACTAAACAAGAAGTTCCAAAGCCAGTTAGACTTATTAATAACCTACCTTTCCAATCGATTAGAACTACCGGACATTCTGGGATAGAAATACCTTTTGCAAAAGAAGCTAGTGCTAAGTTTTATCATTATCTTGCAGGTATGTGTAATCTTCCTGTTTATGATTATATTAATGGTTACATTTATTTCTTTAGTAATAATAAAGATTGGTTTCAAAATATAGGTTCTATTATTGTTGAATCTCCTTTTGAAATTCCTTATCTCGTTCCTACCGAAACTGTTGAAAAAGCTAAAGATGTAAATTATGACCCTATTGATGATGAAGCTAAATATGATGATGATGAATTTCTTATTCCTGAAGATATGATTGGAGCTCTTAAAGAGATTGTATTTAAACGTAATCTTATTGAAATTCCTCGTCAAACAAATGAAACTCCTATTGATAATTTTGTAACTAGATAAATTATGATTAAAGATATAGATATTAGTCATTATTATAAAAAGTTTATTGAAACTTCTAATGACGATATGGCAAAATATAATAAAGAACTTGAAGTTATAAATAAGATGAAAGCTGATTGCCGTGCTTATATTAAAAGTAAAAATCAAGTTATTAAAGATGATTTAAAAATTAATCTTAATGAATATGGGTTTCAATTTCTTAATGATAATGTTGAATTAATTAATAAGTTAGAACAATTAATTAATAATCAACTTAGTTATACAGTTGGAGAAAGACGTATTGTTCTTCTCCAACTTTTGCGTTATTGTAATTTAGCTAAAAAAGCAAACGATTATATTATTGCTCTTAAACTTGCTACAAGACGTTCTGAATTAAGTCTTTCTGATTATAAAAAGTACATTCATAGGTATTATAGTTATGGTGTTCATAAATGTGTTCTTGAAGGTTATGCTTATCATTTTAAATATGAGATTGGTGATTTAGTTATTAATTTCTGGAGATATAAAGATAAACCTAGAGATACTTATGTTGATTGGAACGCTACTAGACTTAAGAAACAAGAAATTATTGATGCTGGTCTTAAACCTTATGATAAAGAAGAAGCAGAAATATATAAAATTCGTGGACTTAAGTATGATGGTATTCCTTATGTAGTTTATAAAACTAATAAAGAGTTTTATGAAATACAACTTATTAATAACGGAACTCATAGTTATAGTGCTATTAAATTTAAGTATGCTAATTATATTAATAGAGAACTTAGAGGTAAAGATGCTAAGCAGCTTAATTCTGAATGTAAAACTGTTGATGATATTTTTAATCTTAAATTAGGATTAAGAAGTAAACTTCTTGTTTATCTTGAACGAGAACCTAATGCTCCATTTAAATATATTAGAAATGTTAATCAACAAAAGTATGAACGTGGAGCACATAATAATGGTAATAAAACTAGATATAAAAACTAATATTATGGCAAATAATAAAACGATTACGATAGAACATATAATTGGTAAACTTGATAATGATTTCAATCCTGATGGAAGTGATTGGATTCCTAGAGTTCCTGCTTGGTGTGTTGATGCTATGAACGAACTTAAAGTTCTTCGTAAAGTTGATAAGAAAATGAAACTAACCGTCATTAATAAGATAGCTAAAAGTAAATGTTGTCTTATTGATGACGGTCTTAAAGTATATGATAGTAATGGTTGTGAAGTACCTAGAGCTGATACTAGTAAATATAGATGTGGTGATACTGAATCTGCTCCATCCTCTACGGGGGGTCAAGCGGAGGACGAAAGTCCGGAGCGTGCTACTAATAAAGACTATCTTGGTATGCCTGATGATTGTTGTCCTAATGGTTCTAGAACTAGAGAAGTTATTGATACTGGTAAAGTAGGATGTAATCCTGTTGTTTATACAGTTCATAATAATACTGAATGCCCAAGATGTCAGCATGAAGTTCATTCTCATTGTCAGACCCCCCGTGGAGGATATGATAAGTCAAATCATAATTATATTCTTATTGGAGGTAATACTATTGAACTTAATTTTAATGATACTTGTATAACAGTTGTTTATAAAGATATTGAAACTCAATATAGTGATAATTATCATTGTGAGATTCCTGTTATACCTGCTAATGGTAAATTAATTCAAGGTCTTACTTATTATTGTATGGCTCGTATGCTTATGAGAGGATATAAACATCCTGTGTTTAATCTTTCTGCTAGTCAATATGGAACTAATCCTTTCTATCTATGGGAAAGTATGAAGAAAGATATTAAGACTAGTATTCTATTAGATGAACAAAGTGATGATGATAGTGGTTGGAATGAGTTCTTTTATAACTTTACTTTTCCTAAATAATTATGAATATACAAAAGAAACTTAGTCTTAATAAACATCCGGGTGATTGTGTACCTTATTCATTAGTTGCTGCTAAGAACGTTAAAGTAAGTAATGATGATAGGATGATTGTTAATGAAGAAGGACTTGAAGATTGTAAAGCAATTGCCAATTCTATTCATGAAGATGGTATTAATAATTTTAAAATAGTTGGTGTTATTCCAACTAGTACTGAACTTATTTTATTTATTGTTAATACTGATTCTAATGAATCTTATATTTATAGATATAATGAACAAGCTGATAATTGTTATAGAGTAAATAGTAATTGGAAGTATAATGGTGGAAAGATTAAAGGAACATATACTTATAATGTTAAAAATCATCTTATTATAGCTATTGCTGAAAGTGATGCTTCTATTGATGTTCCTCTTAAAACTATTAATATTGATTTAGATTCTGACCGTCCTGATTCTGAAATGTCTGTTATTCCACAAGTAACTTTACCTACTATTAGTGGTTTAAATTATGTTAGTGGTGGTGCTTATAAAGGATTTTATTTTATATTTATTAGATATAAGATAGATAAAACTAATTATACTAAATGGTATAGTATTGGATTTCCTATTTTTAATGATGTTATAATTCCACAAGTTATTAATAAAGTTTGTTTTAGAAAAACTAATGTTTATGAACCGAAAGATGAACCAAACGGTTATTGTTATGGTAATACCGATTCATTTAGTGATTCTAAAGATATATGTAATCAAACTTTTGAAATAAATATTAGTGGAGGTCGTTCTGGTCTTTATCAACTTGGTTTTATTGTATGTAAAAAAGATAGTACTCAAGCGTTTAGAACAGATGATTTAAATAATAATATTTTTAAATTTAGTAGAGATGTTCTTGTTGAATATAATGTTGCTGATTTAACTACTGACTATTATAATTATTATAATGTTGGTAATATCATTAATTATAAGAATAGAATATATATTGCTAATTACAATGAAAAAACTGATAACGATGATAGAACTTTAAGTAATGGTAAAACATTAGAAGAAGCTGTTAAAGATATTACTATTAAACTTCGTAATAAAGCTGTTAATGCTTATTATAATGATTATACTACTGTTAATGCAGTTAGTGAAAAAGGTCCATATTTTAAAATGGCTAGTCTTCAAATTACTGGTACTGCTGATTGGCAAATTAAAGATATTAATAAAGTATTTAATAATAATCAATATCCTTTTCGTACTTTTAAAACTTTGTTTAATGATACAGTTATACAAGGTATTGCAGCACATGAATATTTAAAGATTAATTATAATGCTAAAATAAAAGTAGGTAGTAAAGGTAGTCATAATCTTAAAGAATATCTTGCTTGTCATTGTTTTATTATCCCTACAAGTTATAAATATGAAAATAATCAATCTGTTTATACTTTACCTAGTACAGTTAAAATAGCTTGTTATGTTTATAATGGAACTGGATTTACAGAAGATGCTGTATTTACTAGTGGACAAGTATTATTTGGAGATACTATATTTGATATTGATAATTGTAAAATGAGAATTACTCATTCTATTATTGAGCCTAGTTATGATTTTAATGAACGTAAAAAGAATGATACTCTTATTCCGGGAGAAGTATATAACTTTTTTATTCATTTTGTTGATAAATATGGTGATGCTAGTAGAGGATATAAATTGTCAAATAAAGATAAGTATATAAATAATGTTGTTAATGATGGTTCTCATTGTACTATAATTACTTTTAATTGGAATAATCAAGGTAATGGTAATATTCCATATTGGGCTGTTATTAGTGGAGATATTCCAATATCTACTATTAGTTCTAATATTAAAAGATATATTGCTAATCATAAAATTGTAGTTTATACTGCTGAACCAATAAATAATCCTACTACTAATATATTACTTAATAGCTCTGGTGAACTTGAAGCTACTAATAAAGATGAACTATATACTCTTATATCTAATTACTTTATTGATTATCAAGATAAAGATAAATATAATGATTTATATGTTTATCAAGTTATAAATAGTGGTAGTTATACTCCTTGTAGTAATCAAGTAATAGGTGCTATTGGTGTTGATAATGAAGCTAAATTTGGTTATTATGAAAATATTAATGGCGATGAACTATTTAGAATACCTGATTTGATATTTGATGCTGAAGCTATTGGTGGTGAACATACTAGAGGTTTTATATATAATATGAATAATACTTTTAATAAGTTTTATATTCGTGCTAATATTGATACTACTTTATGGAATCAAATTAAAGAATTAGGTTATGTTGGATGGTTTATTAGTTATGAAAAAGTTGAACCTATTACTAGATATACTGGATTATTAACTAGAAAAGATTATTGTAATATAGCTAGTAATGTTACTTGGCAAGATGGTAGTTGGGGTACAAAACCCGGTTTTGTAGCGAATAATTTTACTAGTGATAAATGTTATCTATATAGTGGTCGATTTGATATTGATGATAGTATTAAATATGATTTTAATATTATTCGTATTGATGGTAAATGTAAATTCGAACCTTATAAAGAAAAACATGATGTTGTTGATATGGTAGTTAATACTACTTATCCTTATAGTTATAATATGCCAGTTATAGGTGTAATTAGTAGAAATGAATATAAACCTATTAATAATTATAAATTAGTAGTTGCTGATAGTGTTACTGATAGTAGAGCTGGAAAAGGAACTGCTCTTGAAATGGATGATTATAAGGAATTACTACTTGATGCTGAAACTATGTTTCTCGCAACAGTTCTTAATTGTACTAAAAATATTTATACTAGCAAAGAAAAAGAACTTGTAAGACTTAATGACGTTTGCTATAATGGTGGAACCTATTCTATTGAACATGGATATAATGGTAGAATGACTTATGATGGTGTTCTTGTTTATAATGATAATGGAGTTATAATGAACGAAGGCAATTATAAATTATATACTCCTACTAATAATCAATATTATTATAGTGGTGATGAACCATGTTGGTTTGATATTCCATTCAATGTTTATATTCAGTTTCCTTTATATAGTGATAAGTTCTTTGAAAGTAAACGTTTTAATAATGAACCTAGTAAGATAGCTTTTAGTATTAAAGAAGATACTGATAAAAAAAGTGTTGCTTTTGGTACATTTGTAGAACCTAAGAATAGTGTTGATTTATTTAAAGACCCTATTGGAAATGTTGACCAATATGTTCCTAAATTGTTAACTCAATATCGTAATGATATTATTAATATTACTCGTTTTGATAAAACTATAAGACGTAGTAATGTTATTCAAGATGAAAGTGAAGTTAATGCTTGGAGAATATTTCCTATTGAAGGTTATAAAAATATTACTGAAAATAAAGGAAGTATAACTAATTTAGTTGGAATTGGATATTATCTTTTAGTTCATACTCAACATAGTATGTTTATGTTTGATATAAGTGCTGCACTTAAAACTAGAGATGAAAATGTTCAATTATATCAACCTGATGCTTTTGAAGTTGATTATAAAGAAGTTTTTACTAGTGATAAAGGTTATGGTGGACTGCAAGATGATTTAGCATATATAGTTGGAGAATTTGGTTATATTTTTTATAATGATGATTTTCATAAACTTTATCAATTTGATGATGGTCAACTTAAAATAATGGATGAAGATATTAAATTATGGCTAGATAAATATCATCCTAATAAAGTTAGATTTGCTCATGATAAATTTAATAATCGTATTCTAATTAAATTTGATTATACTTATGATAATATTAATCCTAATACTAAAGAATCTATTATAGAATCACATAATGAAGTTATTAGTTTTAATTATAAAATAGGTAGTTTTATTAGTTTACATGATTATTATTTTAATAATGCTTGGTCTACTAAAACTAAATGTTATTTTCAAACTGAACATAACAATGATAGACTTAACTGCCCTCTTCATGTATTTACTAATGAATATAATTATGGTAGATTTAATACTCACATGGGTGATGATAGTAGAAGTCTATATTTAGTATCTAAACAAGAAGTTGATGATGAGCCTATATTAGTTCATAATAGTTATATTGATATTATGGTTAATGAATCTTATGAACTTATTAAATTTCTTGAATTTATTAAATATAAAGTACATAAGATATATATTCCTATTTATAGTGATAATATTAATAATCCTGTTGATTTAAGAGAACATCCTTATGCTGGAGATATACTTCGTATATTTAATGAAGATAATGATACTGATGATATAGATATTAATATTGATAAACTTAATGAATTTAATAAGTATAAAAAACCTTGGTATGAACTTACTCAATATAACTTTAATTATTTCCGTAATGCAATTAAAGAACATCCTAATACAGTAAGTGATAAACTTCGTAGAGTATATGGTAATTATTTTGTAATTCGTTTCATATTTAATAATTCAGATAATAAGCGCATTGAATTTGAAAGTCTTGAATGTGCTCAAACTCAATTTAGAAAATTATGATACAGTATAGAGATAGACAAAGACAAAAAGCTTTTATTGGTGCTATTATTGGTGCAGCTGCTAGTATTGCTGGTGGTATAATTAAAGGTAATAAACAAAAGAAAGCTCAAGAAAAAGCCCAAGCTGAAGCTCAAGCTGCACAAGACCATAAAGATGCTTTACAAAATGCTCAAGCTTTAACTAGTGCTTATGCTAATCAAGATTATGTTGGTCAATATAATGATAAGCTTACTCTTAAATGTGGTGGTAGAGTTCGACGTAAAGCTAATTTTGGTACTGAATTTGCTCAAGCTCTTCCGGGACTAGGTAATCTTGCTAGTTCTATTACAGGAGTTCAAGGACTTGGTGAATTAGGTACTGCAATAGGTCAAGGTATTTCTGCTAATCAACAAATTAATGAAAATAAACGTATTGCTCAAGAAGCTGAACAGCGTAAACAACTTCAAGCTGGTCAGCAGCAACTTAATATTACTTCTGATAAAATGACTAATCCAATGACTATGTATCAACGTTCTAGTTTTATTAATAAATATAAATGTGGTGGACGTAGAAAAGCGTGGATTGGTGCTGCTATTGGTGCTGCTGGAAGTTTAATTGGTGATATGTTTGGAAATAAAGGACAACAACCAATTCAAGTTAAACAAGCTGACCAAGCTAGTTATAGTGCTCCTAAAACTGGTCTTGAACGTCCTGAATGGATTACTAATGGTACTGTTCAACAACCTGTTATGCCTCAATCAGTATATCGAGATAGGCTAAATGTATATCGCTGTGGCGGTCATAGACGCTAGTCTTTTGCTCTCTGTTGAATTATTATATATAGGTATGAACTATTAATCAACTGATAGGCTATCGTTCAGCAGAGAGCCTTAAAATCAATCAAATTACAATTTCTTATTATATTATATAAAATGCCTAGAAAAGATAAAGTTATTCATATAAGTAATTTACCTAGTACATTTAGAGGTAATGTTACTCGTAATGGAAGATTTATTCAAAATGGTATTCCTCCACTTGGTGGAGCTTATGATAAAGTTGCTAAATCTACTGGTTTAATAAGACTCGGTAATGAATTTCTCTATAATGGTATAAATAATTTAGTATCTAAAGATAATAGAGAAAAATTAATGAATAATACTGCTGGTAGACTTATTAATTATGTTAAAGATTTTAATAAAGAATCTTTTCCTAGTGATGATGAACTTGGACCAACATTTCCATTTAATATTATTCAAACTACTAGAAGTAATGGAAGAAATCTTCCTCAAAAACAATATGCTGTTGGTGGTAAAGTACCAAATGTAGTTGCTGGTGGTATTGCTCAACCTCTTGGTAATAATTTCTTTTATATGAATGGAAGAAAACATAGTCAAGGTGGTATTGATATTGGTCCTAGTGATAAAACTGGTATTGAAGTAGAAGGTGGTGAAGTAGTTGAAACTAATGGAAATGAACTTAAAGTTTATTCTGCACAACCTATTCTTAACGGTGCTAGTCCTGCTCAATTAGTTATGGGTGGAGCTAATCCTAATAAAGTATTTAAAGCCCAAGAAGATTTTAAAGATAGAAATGGTATTAATGATGATGGAACTAAATATAAAGAAGGTGGCAAAATTTATCAAGCACCTGATGAATATAAAAGACAAATCGCTGAAAGTGGTTCGATAATTATTGGTGGTTATCCTACAATAGCTGGTAATAGAAATTATAAATTTATTAAAGGTCTAACTAAAGCTTCTAGAATAGGTAGAACTGCTACTAATTTTATTAATTTAGGTAGACAAAAGATTTATGATTTAGCTAATAAAATTGATAATACTTGGATTAATCAAGGTATTAAAGAAGTTTATAGAACAACTATTGGTAAACATGGTAGTAATCTTCCTAGAACTATTGATTATATTACTAATAAATTAAATATAAATGAAGATAATAAAAAAGCTATGGGTGGATTAAATAGAAATAAAGATTATGGCTCTAAAAAGAAACCTTATCCTAGTGTAGCTAAAAAAGATTTTGCTGGTGGACATAGAAGTTATCCTATTCCTACTAAAGCTGATGCTATTGATGCTTTAAGATTAGCTGGATTACATGGTAGAAGTGATGTTAAAGCTAAAGTTTATAATAAATATCCAGAACTTAGAAAGAAAGGTAATGTTGGATTAGTTGTTAGTATTAATGGTAATGTTAAGAATGGATTAATTCATTCTCCATCCTCTACGGGGGGTCTACGCGATAAATTTGCTGTTGGTGGAAAACGTATTAATCGTCATGGAAGAACTTGGGAATATGATGAACAAAATGGATATTATGTTCCTATAACTAATAGAACTATTAATAGAACTTCTATTTATCCTATTAATAAATCTGCTAGAGGAGAAACTATTGTTGGTAATGATTATACTTTTAGGAATGGTAGATGGTCTAAAAATAATACTACAAATAATAATACTAATAAATCTAATATTGATAATGGAAATCGTCGTCCTCAATATTATGCAGAACGTAGACTTCCTTTATTTGAAGATGGTGCTGGAATTACTAGCGGTTTAGTTAGAGCTGGTTGGAGTCATGGAAATAATAAAGGTATTAGTACAAATAATACTAATATTTCAAGTTTACCTACAACTAAATCTAGTGGGAAGACCCCCCGTGGAGGACGTAGTAAGTCAAGTCAATCAACTCAATCTGTTCCTACTAAAACACCTCCTACTGCTGTTTATAATCGCAATCTACCTAAAGTAGAAGCTAATATTCCAACTACTTTACCTGTTTCTACTAATATTCCTGCTAAAGGAACTACATCTTCCGATGGTAAAGGTCAAGGTAAATTTAAAAATCTTACTACTGCTGATTGGATTGGATTAGGCAGTAATATAGCTGGTAGTTTAGCTAGTTATTTTGCTAGTAGAAGAGCTATTAATAAAATGAGAGGTCCAAGTCAACCTACTCTTATTAGTGCTAATAAACTTAAAACTAAATATAATATTAATCCTCAACTTGATAGAATTAGAGAAGATAAATTTGAGGCTTATCGTGATATCGACTCTAATACTGCTAGTAGTCGTGTTAGTTTAGCTCGTAAACAACGAGTTCGTAATGCTGCTGGTCAAGCTGCTAATGAACTTTATGGTAATAAAGAAAATATAGAAACTAATCTTATTAATCAAGATAGACGTAATCAACAAAGTGTTCGTCAATTTAATGCTCAACAATATAATCAATATATAGATAGAAAAGCAGCATTTGATAATGGTATTAGAGAAGCTAAAGTAACTAATATTAATAATTTATTTAGCGGTATTAATGCTGGTATTCAAGATATGATTAGTAGATATGAAAATCGTAAAGCTTTAAATAATACTATTGGTGCTATGAGGGCATCTGCTCCTAATGTAGATGATAGAATTATGCGAGATGCTGGAGTTGATTATGATGAATTTATTATTCGTAAACGTAGAAAACTTGGAGGAAAACAATCATGCCGATAAACTTTTATACTCCTACTTTTAGACAACAAGTTAATCCTATTGACTTAAATGTCTTAGCTAGAACTTATAATACTCTTGAACAAGGACATCAACAAGCTATTCAAACTAAATCTCAGATTGATGCTCAACTTGCTCAATTAGATTTAAATGAAGCTGAAGATGCTTGGCGTCAAGAACAACTTAATAAAGTTCGTAATGCTCTTACTGAAAATATGCAATATGGTAATGCGTATTCTAGTCTTGATGATATAGTTGGAACTTATGGAGATATAACTTCAAGTCCCGGAATGATTGGTCGTTTACGTGCTCAACAAGATTATAAAGCATATATGGATAATCTTGATAAACGTACTGATTTATCTGAAGATTATAAGAATTATTATCGTGCTGTTAATAAATATAATTATCAAGATATAACTGATAAGAATGGTAATGTTATTGGTGGAAGTAAATGGATTCCTATTGATAAAGAAGTTTCTGAAATTCCTATGAATCAAATACTTAATCAAGCACTTCAATGGGCTGCTAAAGAACAAGGTGGTGGTAGTCAAACAAGATGGCTTGATGCTAACGGTAAAGTTACTGATGATATTACTAAATCTGTTACAGGAGAGATTTATTCTCATACTAAAGGTGATTGGCAAAGGTTAAGTAAAGCTAAACTTGCTGAAGCTGTTAAAGCTGTTATTGAAAACACTCCTGGTGCTAAAGCTAGTCTTGAACAAGATTATAAGATTGCTAAATGGAAATATGACCAAAATGGTAGTAATCCTGATATAACAGATAAAAATGGTATTCTACTTACTCCTGAACAGTATCTTGCTAAACGTATTGACCCTTTCTATAACGCTGCAACTTTTTATAATCAAGATAGTAATACTACTTATGGAGAAGCATGGAAAGCTCAATTAGCTTTAGCTAAACAAGCTGGATTAGGAAATGCAAATCAAAGAAAACAAGCTATTGATAATTTAACTTATAAAGGTACTCCTGTTCGTATTGATAATTTTATGCCTGCTCAAGCTCAAGCCGAAATTACTAGTAATAGACAATCAATAGCTGGATTACTTAACAAATATAATCCTGATATTAATATTGATTTAGCAACTGCTAATCCTAATGATATTAGAACTAGTATTATGACTAATATTACTAACCCATCTGATAGAGCATATGCTCTCAGTTATCTTAATGATATTATTGATAATCAAGAATATATTAATAGTCTTAAAGTTGGTAAATCTCAAGATAGTATTGACGGATTTGATACATATAATTCTATTATTAGTTTAAGTGATTTACCTAATAATAAATATTCTGATACATATAGTAAATATGTTAATCAGATATTTGGAGATAGTAGTTCTATTAGACAATATTTTAATAATGATGATGTTTATAATTCGTTTATTAATGCTCTTGGTGGAGAGAAAAAAGCTGCTAGTCTTGGAATAAGATTTGGTTCTGATGGTAATGGTTATAGATATGCTGAATTACCTAAAGATTATCATAAATCTATTTATAGTTTTGGTAAAGCTGTTAAAGAAGCTGAAGATACTAGAAATCCTTTAAATGCTTTTCTTAATTCTGCTAAAACTAGATTCTTTGGTTATGGTGATAAATTTGTTAGAGTTGATTCTAATGGTGAAGAACATCATGCTGGATTGCCAACAGGTAATAAAGAACCTTATATTGGTTTAGTTAATTATGTTGATTCTCTTAAATCTAAAAATGATGCTGTTCTTGATGGTGGCAAAATAACTTCTTCTACTATTGGTATTAGTGCTTTAACTCCAGAATTAGCTGAAATTAATTTTATGATGAACGCTAATCCTGAAGAAGCTAGTAAACTTTCAGCTTATAAAAAGAATAAAGAAGAACAAGCTATGATGGCTATTCGTAGTGGTATTGATTTAACTCAAGGTGAAGCTTATATTACTAGTGAAAATGGAATATTTGAACCTATGACTTCTGAAGATAGAAAAGCTTATACAGCTTATCTTAGAAGTGCTAAAGAAAATGAAATTACTCCTACTATTGTTCGTGACCCAAAAACTGGTGATGTTGGAGTTCAAATTAATATTGCAGGTTATTACGATACAGAAGGTAAACTTAAAAGAGAACCTATTACTTTACTTGTAGGTAGTGGAGCTATTGATAGTTCTATTATTCAATCTTGGAATCAAGATACTAGTTGGAGAGCTGCCGGTAAAGTAGAAAATTATTATAATGCTAATAGACCTATTTCTCTTACTAATAATGCTGCATTTACTGGAATTGATAAATTTAAATTAGTACCTAATGGTGGAGGTTTTAATTTAATTAATTCTACTAATAATCAAACTATTGGTTTAGTAAGTAAAGAAAATGCTGTTGATATTGTAGATAATTTATCTCAATGGGAACAAACTGTAACTGCTGTTAAAGCTGGTATGGCAGTAGATGAAAATGCTGTTAAAGCTATTCAACAAAATGTTGCTACTAAACTTGCTCAACTTAGTGGTAGTTTAGACCCTTATGTTATTCAATATTACTATGATGAATTAACTAATAATCTATATTAATATGGATGTATTAAAGTTTCTACAAGGTGGTAATCAAACACCTAATCCTGAATATAATCCTAAAACTAAAAAGGGGGCTATACAGCCTCCTACTTTAGTTGATTACAACCCCGGCACTTCTATTAGTGACCGGGGTCGTGGTCATTTATTTAGTCGTATTGCTGGGCAATCATATAATCTTAATCAATATGATATAGATAAATATGCTCCTTATGATGTTTATGTTAATCCTGTTGATGACCCAGAAAAACTTGATAAAGAACGTGCTGTTAATCAAAGTAATTGGGAACAAGGATTAAGAATGATTGGACAGATTGGTAATGAGATTACTGTTGGTACTGCAATAGGTTTTGCTGATTTAGCTGATGCTTTCTATAATATGGTTAGTAATAGTCCTAATGATTATCAATCTGAAATAAGTTCTGAACTTGAATCTTTAAAAGAATCTATTAATGAGCGTTTAGCTATATATAGAGAAAATCCCAATGCTGCTTTTGATATTGGAGATTTTGCTTGGTGGGCTAGCAATGCTCCTAGTATAGCTAGTTCTTTAACTCTTATGGTTCCTAGTACAGGTCTTGCTAAAGGTGTTTCTTTATTAGGTAAAGGTATAAAGTTTAATAAATTAGCTAATAAAATGGCTAATGCTATTAATATGACTCAAAAGAGTAGAGCCATTACTGGTAGAATAGCAGAGGCTACTGCTATTGGAGTTCCTTCTCGTTATCTTGAAAATTATCAAGAAGCTAGACAAACTTATAATGATATTGAAGATTATTCTAAAACTCAACTTGCTAATATGAATGATAAACAAAGGGAAGAGTTTTATAATAATAATCCTAAATATAGAGATATGTCTGATGAAGAAGTAGCTAAAGATATTGCTAAAAATAGTGCTGATATTACTTTTGCTGAAGATTGGGCTAATGTTCTTTTTGATGTATGGCAAGTTTATAGTTTAAAAAACTTATGGAAAAATGCTTTAAGTGGTAATACAACTAGTTCTAGACTTAGAAATTTAAATACTGCATTTAATAGTAATATTGATGATGCCGCTGCAATTACTAATGCTTTAAGTAATAAAACTATTAAACAAGCAATTACTAGTACATTAAAAAATGTAGGTGATGATATTCTTCATGGTGTTAGAGCCGAATGGACTGAAGGTGTTGAAGAAGCAATTAATTATATAGCTAGTCAAGATGGTTTATATAATGGTAAAAAAGTATTTGATAAAGATATTCCTCAACAAACTATTAAAGATTATCTTCAAGACCCAATGTTATGGGAGCAAGCATTTTGGGGTGCTCTTGGTGGTGTTACTTTTAGTAGTGTTATGAATAAAGCTGGAGAGTTTATTAATAAACGTCTTGATAAAGATTGGACTTCTGCTGAAAAACAAAGAGAAAACGAAATTCTTGGTCGTACTGCTACTTTTCAAGCATATCAAGAAAGACTTAATAGTATTGCTAATGGTAAAAATCCATTTATAACTATTACTGATGAAAACGGTCAACAGGTTAATCCAGATATTATTACTGGTACTGAAGAAGAACTTCGTAATATAGCTGAAAAAGAATATATGGATAATATTATTATTAATTCTATGAACGCTGGTAATTTAGGACTTCTTGAAAGTTCTATTAATAGTAAAGAATTTAATGATAGTATTACTAATAAACTTGGATTACAACAACAAGATAGTAATGAACTTATTAATAGATTTAAAACTGAAATTAATAATCTTAAAAATGAATATAATACTACTTTAAATAAAGTTAATAGACTTGGTGGCGGATTTGAAGTTGGTCGTATTATAGCTACCCAAATGGTTCATGCTCGTAATCGTCAAGAAAATTATAATAATCTTCTTAATTGGGCTAATGATGTTTTAAATCAAGATATTACAAATAATCATATTGAAGATATTGATATTAATTCTGCTAAGAATGGTATTTATCAACATATTATTAATAGTATTCAAAGAGATATTAAAACTATTCAAGATAATGCTGCAATTAATAATTCTGTTAAACAAGAACGTATTGCTCAATTAAATGAACGATTAGATGCTATTAATAAACTTTATACTCCTATCGATATTGAAAATAAAAATGATATTCAATCAGCTATTCAACTTCAAAAACAATATAATGAAGTATTTAAAGATTTAGCAGAAGTTGTTAATGCTGAGATTAATGTTGAGGTTAATAAAAACCAACTTAATCTATCTGATGATAATATTAAATCTCGTATAACTTATCTTAATAACTTCTTTGATAATAGTCGTAAAAAGATTGTTAATAAAGCTATGGACGATTTACGTAATGCTTATAAACAATATGGTAAAGAATATGTCAATTCTGTTATTAAAGATGCTAATAATGGTAATAAACCAAATATAGATAAAATTATTCGAGATGCTTATGCTGCACTTGATTTAAGCTCTAAAGGTAATGAACATCTTAAAACTACATTAGAACAATTAGCTGAAATTGCAGAGATTGAAAACGATGTTAATAATACTCCTAAAGAGGAAGAAGTTGCTCCTGTTAATCCTGATGTTAATGAAGTTAATGAAACTGATGTAGATGATACTAACTCATCTCCATCCTCCACGGGGGGTATAGCGGAGCGAAGCGAAGCGGTTCCTAGTGAGCCTATTAATACTGAGCAACCTCAATCTCAAACTGAACAACCAGTTTCTCAAGAACCTATTAGTACTTCTAAACCTGAAGTTAATAATACTCTTCCAGATGATGATTTCGAACGTGGTCAAATAGGTACTGATTTAGTTTATGAAAGTATAGCTGATTTAGAAGATTCTTTAGGACATGAGTCTACTAGTAGTGATTTACTTAATGCTAGACAATCTATTATTGATAAACTTAGTCAAGCTGGATTTGAACAAACAGAAGCTAGTGATATAGTTAATAATATTATTGATGGTCTTACAGGAGGTAGTTTATATAGTTCTGTTCAAGATGATAGTACTAGACGTTTATTACTTAATGCTACTTATGCCACTGTTACAGGTAATGAACACAATATAGAAGCTATTATGGATGATTTTGCTAATAGTGTTGATAGTGAAGGTAATACTAGAGGTAAAATTGTTAATGGTAAAGTATATCTTAGTATTGGTCAATTAGTTGAATATATAGATAGTATTACAGGTAATAAAATTATTAAAAATTACTTGTTTAATCAAATAAAAAACTATCTTTACGCCAGTACCAATAATCAAGGTAAATATCGTGCTACTGATGAATCAACTATTAAAAAACTTAATGCTAGACAATTTGTTCAATATGTAGATGGTATTGCTAAAGAACGTCTTGAAAGACTTCAAGTTGAACATACTAATAATGTTAATCTTAAGTATATAGTAGAGAATGAAAATGTTAAAGCGTTTACTTCTATTAAACAAGGTGATTATCTAGAAATTGAATATGATAGTAAACTTAGACGTATTAATATATTTGCTAATGGTACAATTATTGGTTATATAGGAGTTCCAAATATTGATAAGTTTGGTAATTATGATATGGTTAATCAAGGTTGGAAATATAATATTCATGCTGAAAATGGTCAAGTTATTTCTTCACTTAAAGACGCTTTAATTAGTATTCTTGATGGTGATAGATTTGACGAAGAATTTATTGGTCATTTATATGAACTTGCCGTTAAAGAAGAAGTTACAAATAAAGAACTTGATACTTTATTTAAAGAATTTGAAGTTAAATATCCTGATATTGTTAAAAACTTTACTACTCCTGTTGCAAGTTTTGATTTAGCTGGGCATCTTGTTAATCTTACTAAATACATATTTAATCAGCCTTATGAAAATAGTCATGAAGCTAGTATTAATCGTTGGTTTAATAATCTTCTTAATAGTTATGACCAAGCTATTACAATAGTAAAAGGTGATTTTAAAGGTAAGATTAAAGCTGTTAATATTAAATATGGAGTTCTTAATACTATTGATGATGCTAATGGTGAATGGAATGATGTACAAGAAACAGTAGTTAATTATAACGAAGATATTAACAAACTTGGTGTAGTTGTACAAGGTCAAGTATATCTTAATGGAGAAAGCAAACCTACTATTATTGAAAATCTTACTACTAATGGTATGCCTGTTATTAGTATTCCAAGTAGTGACGGTACTTTTTTATATGCTTTTTGTAAACAAGTTCCATTAAATAGTAATCTACTTAAAGGTGATGCTCGACGTATTATTAATTCTATTAAGAACGAAGTTAATAATCTTTGTAGAGATTATATTAGTGGAAAAATAAGTTTTGGTGAACTTAAACAAAATCTTGGAGATATATTTGGAAATAATAAACTTATTAACGGAGATAGAAATACTGGACTTCAAATTAGTATTAATCCTACTAATATAGGCTTTTATGTTAAAGGTGCACATTTTAATGGTAAAGATTATGCTTTTACTATTAATTCTGATGCTGGTAATTATAAACGTAATATTGTTATTAATTCTCCTTATGTTGTTAATAGTGCTTTTAAAATAGGTAAAAGTTATGGTATTAATGCTAGTACTATTGATGAATTAGATAATGCTCTTCGTCCTATTATTGATGAAATGTTTAACTATGCCCAATTTGCTATTAGTAAAGATTTTATTAATGATAGTACAAAAACTAATGATAAAACTAATAAATATATTTATCGTGAAAATGGTAAAACTATTATAAATATTGATGGTAAAACTTATAGTTATAATAGTTATCAAGATTTTATTATTAGTAATGGTTTAGTTAGAACTAAATTAGCTAATACTAATACTAATGAAACTGCCGGTAATTGGCAAATAGATATTCATTCTAAACTCGATATTACTTATGAGCTTGAGGGTAGACCCCCCGTGGAGGATGGAGCAATACCTGAACAGCTATCAGAGTTCATGTTAGATGATACTCTTAATGCTATTAATTTTAATGCTTTTGAATCTGCTATAACTGCTAAGAATTTAACTCGTGGACTTAAAAAGTATTTTGCTAATGACCAAACTGCTATTGATTATATTAATGCTCTTCAAAAGATTGGTATTTTACCTAAGAATATTCAAGTTGTAGATAGTATTACTGATAATAATGGTAATCAAGTTAATGCTGTTTATCATCGTGATACAGATACTATTGAGCTTAATAGTTCTGCTATTGCTGGTCAAAGAGTTTATCGAGTTGTTAATATTATACTTCATGAAAGTTTACATAGACAACTTTATACTAAATATAATACTGAACAAGCTCTTGCTTTAGTTAAACCTATATATGATAAATTTAAAGCTTGGCTTGATACTCAAGATGATGCTACTAAAGAAAGACTTAAACCTTATCTATTTGAGAACTTTAATACAAGTGAAGCTCTTGAAGAATTTCTAGTTGAAAGTATTACTAGTAATGCTCTTATGACTGCACTTAATGAAATTAAATATGATAATAGAAAAGTTAATAAACGTAAGACTTTATTTAGTAAACTTCTTGAAGTTATTGCTGATATGTTAGGTATTAAGATTAATGAAGATAGTTTATTAGCTGCTGCTAGAGATGCTTATAAAGCTATTAAAAAAATGCCTAAAGAAAGTAATCAAGAGGCTATTCAAGGAACTTTTCAGTTTGAAGAAGAAACTGCTAATACAGAGCAAACTGAAAATCCTAATGAAGATAATAGTCAAGATTATAATTATGATAATGATAATCTTAATGATGGACTTGATATGTTTAGTAGTGTTGATGATAATACAGTGGTGAATATGGCTGAATTGACTAGTCGTTTGCCAATAGCACAACAGCCCGAATTTACCACTTTGCTTGACACAGGACGCATCAGTTTTAGCTGTATGTAGAATTAATCAAGTAAAGATAAAAGTCGCTTAGAACGAAAGAAAACCACCTCTATGACGATGTAATAAAATTTTACTTTACATTAGTCATAGAGGTATTACTATTAATGAATTTAAACTTAAATATAAACTTATGAGTTGTGGAAATATTAAACTTGTAGGATATAATAATCTTAATAATGTTATTATTAAAGAACATGGTTCTAATAATGCAGATTATTATAGTCTTATAGCTATGGTTGAAGACCCAATCTTTAAGAAGATTGTAGCTGATAAAAGTATTAATGTTAAAACTTCTGGAAGACAAGCTTATAATGCTCTTCTTGAAGCTAGAGCTATTAAACTCCGTAATATGGATGATATAGCTTCTGTTGCTGAAAAAGAAGAACGTGGTTTGTTTAGTACAATTAAAGCTAGAGATACAGCTATTACTTATATGGCTGATATTATGAATAAACTTAGTTTTAATTTTCTATATAATGGTGCTCCATTAAATTTTAATGAAATTAAAAAACGTACTAATGAAACTGTTATTAATGCTGGACTTAAACGCGCTAAAAAATTAGCCGGAAGTGATGAAGCTAAAAATAATGAACTTAATAGCTTTATTAATAATCCAAATCCTGCTACTAAAATTAATGGTCTTGGAGCATTTCTTCGTAAATATGGTGATGCTCAAGATTTTAATTATGGTGCATTACTACGTTCATTAACTAATACTGAATTTAATGAAGCTCTTTTTAATAATAAAAATGTAGCTAAACTTATTAAACGAGATGAGTTATATCAAACTACTGATTATGAAGAATTAGGCGGTTATCTTGATGAAACTTCTACTGAAGGTGATGAAAATAGTATAGATGATGGTATTGATTTAATGACTCAACTTTGGAATTTAAGTATTGGTGAAGTTAAAGATTTTAATAAACACGTAGAAGAAATTATTAAATATCATCTTGCAAGTTTACCTAAACTTACTGCTGCTTCTCAACTTGATAATGGAAGTTATCCTTTTGATACTAATAATGAATTAGGAGTTGTTACTTTTTCTGATGCTAATTACTTATCTAAAATATTATATGCTAGTGCTGATACTAGTAATGTAGATAATTTTATAGCTAGTCTTAAACGTATATCTGAAACTATTCCAAATTGTGAATGTTTAATTCAATTACATGATTTACTTAGCAAAAATAAAGTATTTGCTAATAAGTATATGATGGTGTTTAATAAACCTATTATATCTAAAATTGAAACTTATATTCAAACTGATTCTAATGGTAATAGTTATGTTCGTGCTCGTGTAACTAATCCTAATACTGATTCTCGTACTATTTTACAGAATACTTTTTATAATAATGTTAAAAATAATATTATTACTAATCGTGTTCCTACTGCTCGTGAAAAGTTTCGTATATATGATAGATATAAAAATACTCCTCATGCTAATCTTTATTTATATGATGCTTTTAAAGAAATATTTCCTGATATTAATCAAGCTAGTTTTAATTTAGCTATTGCTAAGATTGGTCGTGTTGCTATGGCTAATAATCTTATCAATTTTGCTAATGTTATTAATCGTACAGTTGAAAACTATAATAAATATGTAGAAGCACTTAAAAAAGATAAAGGAACTAAAATGCCTGATAGTTTTATTAATAGAGGTGATACTTCTATTATATATCAAATGGCTGATGTTTTTAAAGATATTATTTATATTCCTGTTGAACTTAATTCTCGTAATCCTGAAGGTAATTTAAGTTCTGATGTTATTAATAGAAGTTTTATTACTAACATTGCTAAAATTATTAATGATGATAAATCTACTGTTGAAGAACAAAATGCTATGGTTGAAGCTTATGCTAAACAAAAGTTTGCTAGTCATCAATATGATTATAGTAATTTACTTCTTGAACATAGAGATAGTAATGGTAATATAATTAATTATGGATTGTTTAGAAGAATTGGAAATGGAACTCCTAAACTTACCGAATATGCTCGTAGTATGTTTAAAACTTCTCTTCTTAATGGTATTAGCGAATTAGATAATAACAATAATGACTTATATCGTAGTATGAGTGACGGTGATTATTTAATTACTGCTATGGGATTATTTATGACTGATATTAATAATTCTGAAACTCCTACTGCCAATTATTTACTTCCTATACCTAGTGATGCTCCTAAAAACTTTACTATTACTGCTCCTAGATATAGTCTTGCTGGGTTACGAAGTCAATTAGAAGATGGAACTAAAATTATAAATAGAGAACATCCATTATTTAAACAGTATTATAATATAGCTATTCAAGAACTTACTAATATGGCTCAAGCTGTTAATGTAATGTTTAAAACTAATGCTAATGGTAATCCTATTTTAACTAATGGAGATTTTGAATTTAGTGATACTTATAATAATAAACCTGAACATTTTTATAATCAATATCATAAAGATGGAAAAGGTAATGTATTTACTACTAAAGATGGACACAAAGTTTTAGCTGGTAGAGTATTTAGTTTTAAACGTTTAGTTAGTAAAATTACTCCTAATAGTAATGGAGCGTTTAATGAACTAATTGGATATGGTAAGACTATTGACATCCTCTACGGGGGGTCTACACGTGGACTTAGCTATGTTAATAATCAAGTAGTTCTTAATGCAGAACAACGTGTTGCTCTTGAAGATGCTGTTGCTGATTGGTTAAATGAATATATAACTAATGGTTATAAAGAACTTAAAAATAAATATGGTACATTTATTGATGATAGGATTAATAATGAATCTTTAGCTGAGTTTCTTGTTAATGACTATCTTGTTAGAGATAGTATGTACGATATGTATGGTGGTGACCAAAGTTTTTATAAGAATGGTCAAGCTATTCTAAAACGTATTAAAGAAGTACAAGCTAGTGGCAATCCTTTTGGTAATACTGATTTTACTAAAAATGATTTAGATATAGCTACTGATTTATATGATATAACTATTAAAGGTAATGCTGTTACTGTTCCTTATACTGTTAATGGAGTTACTAAACGTAAAAAAGTAGTTCTTCAAGATAAATTTAGAGGTGTTACTATTTATAATACTTTTAAAGCTTCTGATAAAGTTGTTATTGATAGACTTGATAATCAACTTAAAAAAGCTGGACTTGATAAAAAAGATAGAGAACGAATACTAGAACCGTTTAAAGGCGGTGTTAATACTAATGATGCTCAATCATATATTACTCTTGAGGAATGGATTCGTCGTATTACTGCTGCTGGTGAATTAGATAAATATGCTGGACTTATTCAAAGTCTTACAGATGATACTCCAATAGATAAAATTGATTGGACTAAATTTGCTAATAAAGTTCAAATTCAAAAGAATTTCTATTATGATTTATATTATGATACTACTGTTGGCATTGAAGTTCCTAGACAAGTAAAAAATGCTGAGTTTGTTCTTATTCCTAAACTTATTAAAGGAACAGAACTTGAAAAAGTCTATAATATAATGACTAATAGAGGTATTCATCAAATTAATACTGTTGAAACTGTTAAAGTTGCACAACATAATAGAATGACACTTTGGAATAATGATGGTGTTTTAACTGATGAAGCTCTTAAAGAATTTGATAATAATATATTTGATAATTCTGAATTATTTAATTATAATTATCTTTATCGCCAGCAAGAAGTTCCTCAACATATGGTTGATGCTAGTAATAAAGCTGCTATTCAGATTATGAAGAAAATGCTTGATAATCTTCCTAATCGAACTGAACTTAATGAACTTAAAGATAAAGTATTTAATAATTATGTAGCTAATATTAGAAATAGTTTTGAAAAAACTTGTGCTGAACTTGGTATTGGATTAGATGATAATGGTCATATTGATTTAAATTCTAATGGTACTATTAAAAATCTTAATCGTTTTGTATTCTTTGATAGATTTAAAGAAAATGCTCAACAACAAGGAGTTGAAAAAGCTCTTCTTGAGTTTTTCGATTTAGATAGTGCTGGATTTAATAATCTTCCTTTATTCTTATCTAATATTAATAGTAAACTTGAAAGTATTGCTAATAGTTATTTTAATACTAATATTACTAGGCAACTTATTAGTGGTTGGCACGCTGCTCAGCTATCTGATTTTGGATTTAAAGTTGATAAACAAACTCAAACGGATAGTAAACTTCAATATAAAAAGATTGGAGAAGTTGATGGCACTCCTGTTTATTATACTGAAATTAAACTTCCTAGATGGAGTAGTAAACTTAAAGGATTAAATATTGAACAAGTTCCTGATAGCTTACGTACTATGATTGGTTATCGTATTCCTACTGAAGGTAAACAATCTATATGTATTATGTATGTTAAAGAGTTTCTTCCAGATGCTTATGGTAGTACTGTTGTTGTTCCTGATGAATGGGTTACTCAAACTGGTTCTGACTTTGACGTTGATAGTGTTTATGGTATGTCTAAAACATTTAATCTTGTTAAAGGTGTTCCAACTGAAATTACTCATGCTAGATATACTAAAGATGAAGTAGGGTATATTAATTATGTTAAAGATAATGTAGATAAAGCTAGTCGTAAAATTCTTGGTAAGACTTATAATAAACAAGGTAATATTAGAGCTTCTTTAAAAAATAGCGAAGATGCTATTAATGCTACTCTTGAAGGTTATAATGGCAATCTTAAAGTTGTTGAAAAAATTGCTAATGATGGTGGGCTTAAGTCTTACGAATCATACTTAAAACTCCCCGTGGAGGATACAAGTAGTCAAGCTGCTAGAACTAATGCTATTATTCAATCATTTATTGATATACTTAATAATCCTGCTGCATTTGAAGAAAATACTACTACTTCTAATTTTGAAAATGTCAAAGAAGCTAATGAAACTTATGCAGAAATAGTTGGTGCTAATAAAACAACTGTTGCTCCTAGTGATTTCTTTACTCAACTTGATTGGTTTGATGCTGCTACTTCTGGTATTAAACTTAAAGGTATCAGTGTTAATAGAGATACTTTTATGAGTATTGGTAATGTTACTAAAGCTAATCATAGCGAAGGTATTAAAGTTATGTACACTACTGATGTGATTAGTGAGCAAGAAGCTGTTAATAGATATGGTAAAGAAAATGTTGAAACTATTGGTAATAAACATATTCGTATTACTCATAAGAATTTTGGTTGGTCTGGAGATGATAAGAATGTTGATGGTTATTTGATTAATCCTTATAGTTCTCAGACCACTGCTCATATTCTCGATGTTATGAAAGAGGGAGCTATACATAATGAAAATACTTATACATTTAATGCTTTCAAAACTATTGTTGACTTTGGAAGTAATTATGATACTGCTATTGGATTTATGTGGCAACCTGCTATTGATATACTAGTTCGTAAATGGAAAGAAACCAATAGTGTTCTTGCAGAAGGTACTAAAAATCCGCTTACTGAAGCTATTAGAGAAGTTGCTCATAATCTTGGTTTTGGTGAAAAAGTTAATTTTGCTGGACGTAAAAAGCTAATTGAAACTATTGATAAAAGTTATGGTGAAACTTTCAAGAAATTATTCAATTTAAGCGTTTCTGACGCATTTTCATCACCTGACCTTATATTTTCATCAGACGCATATAAATCTCGTCTTAGAGGGGAAATGAATGGCGTTCAGCAGGCTTTATTTGACCTTTATGTTCTAGCACAATTCAATCGGCTAAACTCAATCGGACAGGATATAAGTAATAATCTTAATATTCTTAGTGCTGATAAATATGGTGCTAAACAAAGTTTTTATGCTAGTGATAAAGTATTTAGAGATGCTAGAACTGTTATTGAAAATAGTAATATTTATGCTCCATCCTCTACGGGGGGTCAAACCTTGCTATTAGAGAGTATCTTTCCTGATATTAGTGGTGGTATAGATGCGTTTATTAAATCAGATATATCTAAAAGTAGTTATCCTAGTTTAGCGGCATTTTTACAAATGAGTACTGCTCTTAGTGTTAAAGCTACTCAACAAGTATTTGAAACTGCTAATCCTGTATTTATTGATTATGTATATAGAATAGCGGAATGGACTAAAGGTGGAATAATGACTGAAAAGTTATATAATGATTATAAAGATTATCTTATTAATAAACTAGAAGTAGGTAATAATGGTAGTTCTTATCTTAATTTACCTGTTACTATTGTTAATGGAGATTTTGTTCATCCTAAATATATTAAAGAATACGGTATTGGTCAATCTAGAGCTTTAGAAGTTGGTAGAGTTAGTGGTACATTAGTTAATATTAAAACAGATGATGTTGTAGTTAAAAATATATTTGAACCTACACAAACTGAAATTGATGTATTTGCTAGACTTACTCCTGCTCAGAAAGTTGATTGGATTAAACGTAACTTTAGTCAAGATGGTAGTATATTTGAACATATTGAAATAGTTGCTAATGATGAAAGAAATAATCGTCGTAATGTAAATATTCAATATATTAATTACATACAAGGTGATATTACTAATGATGAAGCTCATAGATTGTTTGATAGAGCTTGGAATCATCCTAATCCTCTTATTAAACTTACAGCTCTTGATTTAGTTAAATATGCTTTTATTGTTGAAGGTCATAAATTCAGAACTAGAAATATTAGTAGACTTATAAGTAATACCCCCCTTAGAGGATTGAGTGAGGGTGGAATAGCTATTGGAGATATAGCTATGAAAGGCATTAATAACTATGGTTTTATTGATAAAGATAATGTTGAAGATATAATTGGTTTTATTCGTAAGAATTATAATAGTTTTAACTGTCCTAGTTATACATTTAAAAGACTTACTAATAATAAAATTAATTATAGTCTAAAAAGAAGTGGTATTATTACTTTTAATGGTCAAGAAAATCTTGATAATGTAGGAATAATAAGAAATGGAGATGTTGTTAATGTTATTAGAATTAATAGAAATTTATATATTAAAGGAACTTATGATGGTACTTTAGCTTATTATCCTATTGATAGACTTGAATCATTTGAAACTTATAATAATATTGAACCTAGTATTATAGCTAATAATAATATTCATAAACCATTATCCGTTCTTCTTTATGAAGGTCTTACTCAACAAGAAAAACGAGATAAATTTATTGATGGTATTAAAGATAATATTAATGAAGCTATAAATAAAGGTTATAAAGAAGTTCCTGAACTATATAGTAAATATATTTCTGATGAGTATTTCCAGCCTTTTATGAATACTCCTTTTGAGAATAATACTATATATACTATTAATGATAAATTTTATATTAATATTAATGGAACTACTGCTATTAATTTAAGCGATGATTTAAAACAATATAAAGCTAAATATCCTAATATTGAAGATAATAAACTTGGATTGTTTATTGAAATTAATGAAAATGAAATAGATAGAGTTATTAGTAATACTGATAGATATAGTAGTGTTGATGACCAAACTTCTATTGGTAGATTTGCTAAAAATGCAAGTTTAGTTATTTCTCGTGCTGTTCGTCATGGTCAACCTGCTGCTCAAAATGTATTAAACGCTCTTAATAATGCTGAAATTAATTATCTTGATAGTAGTAGTCTTTCTGATAATTCTGAATTTTCATTATCAGTTATAGCTAATTATATAGATGTTGAAGCTAATAATATTCTTAACGATATTAATCGTTTTATTAAAATTGATGGTATTGATAAACCTATTAATGATAAAGATGTTATTAGTAAAGTTCTTAAAGATGAACAACTTCAAAATCGTTTCTTAGATGTTATTCTTAGCGCTAATACATTTAAGAATAAATATAAACTTATTAGCGAGATTGATATTGATAGTACAAATCTTGATGATAAAACTAAAGAGAATATTAGAAAAATTCAGAAACTAGTTAATCAAGTTGATTCTAATACTACTGTACATTCTGCTAGAAAAGATTGGTTTGAAAGATGGATTCAATTACGCACTACTAATCCTAATTATATAAGTGGTCTTATGAAAGAATTTGATGCTTATGGTGATACTGGATTTATGGATTATTGGATACAAGATATTCGTGCTAATCGTAACTTTGTATTGCAGAATATACTTAAAGATGTAATGGGTACTATTGAAGAAGGTCGTCTTAACGGTATTAAAGAATCTAATGACTTTAGAAATTATCTTAAAGAACTTAAAGCTAGAGCTACTAAAGATGGTAAATCTGTTAGTCTTGATAGTATTATTGATGATGATGGTAGATTAATTCAACCTAATAATCCTATTTGGGAAGAAAAGATGAAGAAATATAGAGATGCTGTTATTGAAGCTGAACAAAAATTTGGTATAAATAGTGTTGAACATCTTATTGCTTTATCTAATAAATCTAAGTTTATTGATATGACTACTATTCATCAACTTAAACCAATCACTGTTCAAGATGAATATGGTAATAATGTCACTATTGAATATTCTACTTATATTATAAATCTTGAAAGAAGTTTATTAGGACTTAAAAAAGGAGATGATGGTATTCCTAAAGAATTTGCTGAATATAAAAGACTTAATAGTAGAATACGAGATATTTTAAGTCAAGCGACTGATAATGTTACTACACAAAATCAAGATGAAGAACTTGGGCGTATCTATGCTCAAATGGATAGCCTTACTAGTCTTTATGATGAAGATGGTAATAAAAAGATTGGTCATGACTTGAATGTAGCTGAAAGACTTCGTGCTTATCAAACTAATATTCGTAAAGTTAAAGAAATGTTTTATGATAAGCAAGCTAAAGAAGGATTTGATTCTAAACTTAAAGAACAACTTTCTATTATTAGTAAATATGAAAGTCAACGTGATGCTAATGGTAATCTTCTTATTAGTATGGAAGAACTTATGAAAGTTCCTGAATATCGTGAAGCTAAAGAATGGATTCGTAAGAATACTAGATATATTCTTGATATTAAAGATATAGAAGATTTAAATTGGGCATTTGAAGAACTTAAAGATGCTAATAAAGGTAATAGTGTTCTTAATCTTGCTATTAGAGAATTTCAAGCTAAAGATGAATTTAATGTAGTTGATGGACGTAAGATACCTGAAGAACGTGCAGCTCTTATTAAAGCTGAAACAGTTAGAAAATATAAATATACTAAAGGTAATGGTATGCCTTATGTTGGTATTATTCGTTCTGCTGAAGATGAATTAAGAATTTATCGTGCTGATTTTTATAATTATCTTACAGGTAATAAATCTAAGAGCGAAGAAGAAATTAATGTAGGAGAAGCTATTAATAAAATACTTGAAAAATATTTTGATAATGCTACTAGAACTCTTAATACTGCTGATATTAGTCAAGAAGATTTAGAACAACTCAAGACTGGTTTTGAAGTATTTAATGAAATTACTAGAGGAGAAAAGAGTACTGATAAAGCTAAAGCAAAACGTGTTGCTGAATTTATTGAAAGTGAATGTGATGTTACTTATAATTGGAAACAATATGAACTTGATAAAAATAGAGCTTTTGCTAAAGGTAAAAAGTATTATGATAAATGGCTAGAAGTATTTAGTGAACAAGTTGAAGAAAATGGAACTATTGCAGAAAGACCTAATCGAACTATTTATGGTATTATTAAACCTAAAGATTTAGATAAATGGACTGATATTGATAGAACTGCTGCAATTAATATTCTTCAAAAGAGAACTAGAGAAACTACTACTCAATATTACTATATAAAAGAAAGAGAAGTTCTTGACAAATATGGTATTGATAGTGTTGAATATAAACAATGGTATAGAGATAATCATTATTTTGACCCTTACACTCGTACTATTAAACCTATTCGTATTTGGACTACTATGCAAATGATTAAAGATGATGGTTCAGCTGTTGTTGGTAATTATGAACCACGTATTAATCAAATGCATATTACTCCTAAAGAAGAACTTGTTAATCCAGAATATAGTAGTTTTGTTAATAAGTACAAAGTAGGAACAGGATATGATAATCCTAATTATACTAGTCTTAATGAGTATCAACTTGAACTTATGAATAAAGTAAATGAACTTATGAAAAAGTATTGTTTTACTAATAGTAATAAGCGATATGTTGATATGGGTTATCTTCCAGCTTTGCCTAAATCTAAAGATATGACTGTTAAAGATTACTTTGAGCAAGCTCTTAGTTTTCTTGGTTGGACAGCCAATGTTCCTAATAATACTAGTTGGAGAAATAATGAAGATTTAACTTTTGATAAAGATTATGATATTCCTAATCCTAGATTAGTTCAGTTAGTTAATAAAGATACTCAACAACTTCCTACTATACCTAGATTTAAAGAACCTAATGAAAGTGATGAAGAATTTAGTAAACGTAAAGCTGCTGCAATTAAAGCTAGAGATGAAATTATTGAAAAGAATAATAAAATTCATAATGATATTCTTAATCGTAATTGGGAAGAAGTATTTAATAGTTTCTTAATTGAAAGTAATAGATATAATGCTGTTAAAACAGTTAAAAATCTTCTTTATACTGCTGACCAAATTATTACTAGTAATACTGCTTATGATATAAATTATAAAGGTAGTATAAGTGAAAATAGAGAAGCTAGTGCTGGTGGAGAAATTGAATATAAACAAGAACAACAAACTAGAACTAGTGCACATCTTAGAAGTTTTATTCGTCGTCTTGTATTTGAACAATATAAAGATAATAAAATTCCTAATCTAGTTAAACTTGGTTCTCTTGCTCAAAATATTGCTGGTAGTAAATATATGATGATGAACATTACTGGTGGTATTGCTAACGTTCTTACTGGTTCTAGTAATATATTTATGGAACGAGCTGCTGGTGAATATATTAATCTTAAGGATTGGGAAGCTGGTAAATCTGAATGGATTAAAGGAACTGTTAGTTATATGGCTAATATGTATAGTGAAAATAGTAGTACACTTCAAGATGCTATTATTAAACTTAGTCATGTAGTTGATTTTGATAGAGTAACTGAAGTTAGTACTGCTGAAGGTCTTAGAGAAAATATTCGTAGAGTTCGTGGATTACTATTTAGTCCTCAATCTGTTGGTGAACATTATATGCAAAATGTTATGTTATTTGCTATGCTTAAATCTCATAGACTTGTTGATAATGGTAGAGGTGGTTATGATATAATGAGTAAAGAAATGTATCATCGTAAAGCTGAACAAGATGCTCTTATGTCTGTAATAAATACTCCCCGTGGAGGAGAGAACCAAGCTCTACTTGAACAATTCAATAAGTTCATTGATGATGCTAAAGCTGATAATAAAAAACGTGCTAAATATAATCTATTTAAAGCTAATCCTATATTCGATTTTGTTAAGACTTATCTTAATAAAGAACAACAAAGAGAATATATAGCTAAACGTAAAGAACTTATTAGAGATATTGATAAAAAGTTTGCTGAACTTCCAGATATTTATAATCAATTTGAACTTAAAGATGGTATTGCTCAAATAAAATCTGATAGCAAACTTACTCTTAAAGAATATGCTAAATTTATTGATAAAGTTCGTGAAGTAAATAAGAAAGTTCATGGTGTTTATGATAAACTTGGTTCTGCTAATATAGAACAACATTGGTGGGGTGGTATGGTTATGCAATATCATAAACATCTTTATCCCGGTTTTAAGAAACGTTATCGTTGGAATGGTTATTATAATGAAACTCTAGGTACTATTGAAAAAGGTAGTTATACTAGTCTTTATGATTATTTGACTATTCCATTTAAAGAAACTAACGTAGGAGAAATTAATAATGTAAGTGATGTTCTTAAAGCATTTCAAGTTTATGGTAAGAATTTACTTTCATTTGCTGTTAATTTCAAACTTAATTATGAACTTCTTCCTGAACATGAAAAAGCAAATATTAGACGTAATTTAGGTGATTTACTTTATGTAGGAGCTGCTATTATTGGAGCAATTGCTATAACTGGTATGGGAGGAGATGATGACGAAAGTATTATATATAACCTTATGCTTTATCATGCTGACCGTCTTGCTTCTGAAGCTGCTTCATTTACTCCATTTGGAGCTTATGCTGAAGGTAAAAAACTATGGTCTAGTCCTGTTGCTATTGGACAAACTATTAATGACTTAGTTGGTACTACTGCTATGGCTGCTAGATTCCTTATTGAAGAAGACTTTACTGAGGAATATACTACTGGTAGATATAAAGGTATGAATAAGTTTGAAGTTATGGCTATTCGTAATATACCTGTTGTTCGTAGTATTAATCGAGTTCTTGATTTACCTAATAATAATAGTTATTATAAACTTGATGAAAATATACTTAGTATTATACCTTATAAAGATATAGCTAAAGATATATTTGAATAAGCTGGACTTGAATCTAGTAAAAAATAAGGGCTTGCCTATGGTATCACTACCTAGACAAGCCCTATTTATTTTATCATTAATAACTTAATAATCAAGAACTATTTTTCCATCTTCATTTACAATAACATCTTTATCGCTATACATTTCTTTATATAACTGTATAAACTCTGTATAATTACCTCTGAAAATATAATTATGATTAACTATATAAACAGATTTACGAGTAGTAGGTTTAATAACATTAGCAGTATAAAGAGTTTGAAGTGCTTTATAAAATGTATGAGTAGAAATACCGTAATATTCAGTTATAGCACTTTCAGTAAATTCAATAACATTACTCATATAAGCTAAATTTCTACATATATAATTAAATAAATGTAGAGTAGCTTCATTAAAATAACGTTCTTTATCAAGAATTTCCATTGCAACTCCTACATAATCTCTACCTTTAATACATAATTTATTAATATTATAAGTAGTATTAGTAATAGAAATAACTTGCATAGTATCCATAACTTCAACAGTTTTATTAGTATCATAAATAGTTGGAGCTATATTACTAGCAACTTCAGCAATACGTTCTTTTTGAGCATCAACAAACTTCTTAATAAGTTTAGTATTAAAACGATAAGTAGCCATAAAATCATTTTTAAATTTAACATTATATTCATTATTAACTTCAACAAATGTACGAAAAATATGTCTATATAATACATACTTTCCAATAAAAATTATGTTAAATATGTCTTTGAGATACAGTAAATATTTTTGTAACTATTTGATTATCAATAACAAAAAATGTTAACCCTATCTAAGATATATACGATAAGAAGCCTGTCCATTAGCAATATCTTAATTAAAACCATCATCATTATTACCAATAACACACATAAGAATAACAAAAACTATAATACCAACAACAAATAGTTTTCCACTATACTTATCCATAGCTTCACTATCACTAATATTATTAGCAACAGCTAATAGTTTAACACCACCAAATATAATACCAAGAAGAACAATAAATGCAACCATAATTATAATATATTTAAGTTTAACAATAAGATAAAAATAAACCCCAGTAGTAAGACTAGCTTAGCTACCGAGGTTTCAGTCATGCCAACGACTATAAGTTTAAGGATTAGTAGAACGCTCCGCTTCGCTACGCTCAACTCCCCGTGGAGGATGGAATAGACTAGTATTCATTCAATCAATATAATCATTATCATTAATAACTATACTAATATTACTAGCATAACTACCATTCCATCCTCTACGGGGAGTATAGCGAAGAGTGCGTAGCACTCGTAGCGGTTCCAAGCTAATCATCAAATTTAATAAAGCCAGCTCTATTAGAGCCAGCTTTAAGTATAACATATAAACCATTAGCATTAATACTATTTACTTCTTTAGTCCATATTTAGCCCATTGAAGAACAAATCCAAGACCTTCCCAAATTTTATCTTCAGCTTTAATTCGAGCATAATTAGAACCAACATTTAAATCAAAGTTTTCAGGTTTTACACAAGCTGCTTGACCATGAACTTCAAATCCAGTAAGACAAGTAAGAGTAGTATTAGTTGTTTTAGTACCAACTTTTACATTTTCAATACCTTTAATAAATCTCTTAATATCATTTTCTTTAAGAGTATCTCCAGTAGGGTCTTCAAGTTTATAATAAGCTTTCTCAAACTCTTTAGCAGGACTCCAAGATTTATATCCATCTGGATAAGTTACTTCATAACCATCTTCTTCAAAAGAATGATTACCAATTCTATAACCTTTGTCATTTGCTTCACGAGCTGTCATGGAAACAGCTTCAATCATTTTAACACCAATAAATTTACTCATAGCTTTAAAATTTAATTAATCACTAATTATTATAACTTCTCCACAATTATTACTATAATCACATACTTCATTAATAGAATTAATATCACCATTATAATCAATATATACTATTGATTCTTCATCGCAAGTTTTAAGCATTTCTATAAGTTCTTTAACTGTCATAGCTTATTCTTTTTCAAGTTTATTAATAATATCTTTAATATAATCACTAGGAAAACTACCTTCAAGTCGAGCTAATTCTTTTCTTTTATAATCATTATCGACTTTAGTAATAACAGTAGTAGGAAATTTAGTAATTTCTTTTCTTAGAATATCATCTAGATTTGTATTACGAATATTAAGAGTAATATCACAATTAGCTTCATTAATAGCTTCAGTTATATTTTTAATTGCTATTTTACAAGCATCACAACCATCTCTAGTAAAACAATCAATACGTATCATAACACAATAGCATTATTTTTAACAGCTTCTTTAATAGTATTAGGAACTCTAAGAAGAGTATTCTTAATCATTTCAGTAGTAAGACTATCAGAATATACATAAGTAGCATAAGTTCTCCAACTATCTTTAATAACAACAGCAAATTTGTTAGGATTATCAACATTAGTTTGAATATATTCTACTTTAGTATTTTGATATTTCCACATCCAAGCAATAGCATCAGCACATTTAGCACGAGTTATACAATCATGTTCATCAATAAACGCTTCAACAAATATATTATTTGTTTGTCTTGTAGGTTCATCTCCAGTAAGATAATTAATATCATTACGAAGTTCTTCCCAAGTAACAGAATTACTATATCGTTTATATTCTGTATCATCTCGATATATAATACAAGTAGGATATTCAGTAATATTCTTACCAGCAACAGCCTTTTCAAGTATCATATCTTCAAGAATAAGATGGTCAGGAAGATTCTTAAAATTACATTGAACATTAGTACCAAATAAAGCTATATCAATAGCTTCTCTCATAGCTTCTGTTTTATCTTTATCAGCACTTTTATAATAAAATTCAATTTTAACCATAGTATTCGTATAATATAATGAGAATTTATAAAATTAGCTATTTTAAAGCCCTACATTGAATGATATTCATATCGTGATAGATTAATCACAATGATAATTAAAATTCAATGTAGGGCAAAAGAATCATATCTATGACTGTCCTAACAGCTTGCGAAGATATTTCCTAATAGTGTAATCGCTTTGCACACCACGTAAAATATCACCATTACAATAAGCAGTAGGAGCATCACCAATACCAGCACTACGCGCTTCTTGTCTACCAGTATCAGTATATAGATTATACCTAATAAGATTAAACCTACCGGCAAACTCAGGTAGAGCAAGAGCTTTGTGAAGCCTTTCTTCAAAAAGTTTACTAACATTACAATCAGGTAAATAAAATAGTATTAACTTTTTCATAGATAAACTTCATTACCTTCAACTTTAGCATCACTAAAATGACTTTTAAAACTTTCAACACTTCTACACCATAAAGGTTCAAGTCCATCAACTTTATAAATAACAGCAGGAATCCATTCACCTGTATCTGGATGTTTCATTTTAGTAATACTAATAATTATATATTCATTAGACGTTTTATTATGAATATAACGAGCACCAACTTTAAGCTTTAGCTCCTCCACCGGTTCCTTCTCCAAATCCTTTGTTTCCACGTTCACTTTCTCCTAATTCTTCAATAGATTCAACTTCTTTCCAACTAATGCGTTCAGCACTATTAATAATTAATTGACAACATCTATCTTTACCATCACAATTATATGGTGGAGTAGAAACTTTAGCAAGTATGTTAGTCATTGTAGTTCTAACATTATTAAGTTTAAGTCTAGAATTGCCAACCATACTATCAGGTAAATGCATATGTTCTCTAAGTTTATCAACTACTTCAACAAGAGTAGATACAGCATGAATTAAATCTCTAGAAGTACGATTCTTAAAAATAATAAGAAGTTCTCCACGATAACCACTATCCAAGGTCCCAGGACTATTACTAATATAAAAGTCAGATTTAGTAAGATTACTTCTAGGACGTAAAGACATTTCATTAGGCTCACCATTAGCATCATTTCCAATATTAAATGCTAAACCTGTATGATAAATAAATCTATCTTTATCTACATCATGCTCACAAAGAATAGGATAAACATCCATACAAGCATCACCTTCTTTACCATAAGCAGGTAAAATAGGTTGAACATTACAATACTGTTCTACATTTACAACATCTCCACTAAGAAGTTTAATCTCTTTCAGTTTAAATACTTTTACTTCCATATACAATTAAATTATTAAATTAAAGAGCTTCTGCAAGTGCAAAAGCATTTTCTATTTTTCTTGATTTATCACCATAACAAATACTATCAAATCGCTTAGTACCTTCAATATTATCTATATTAGAATAATATCCACTAATAGCATTAACTGCACCCCAAGCTGTACCAAGAATATCTCTTTGACCTGGACCATCAAAATAATAACTATAAGTATCAGAAATAACATTCATTTTTCTACTACTTATTTTACTATCAGTTAAAGCTAAACCACTACGATAAGCAATATCTTTAATAGTATGTCCTGTATCTTTTAGACGTTGAATTTCATCACTAGTAAGAAGATTTTCTCCAATAAATTGAATTACATCTTCATCAGTAACTTTAATATTAGCAAGTAAATTACAATATTGACCAAATTCTTCAGATTTAATTTTACTAATTCCAAGTATTTCTTGTGCAACAGAAATCTTATTATGAACACTAGTTGTATGTCGAAAACTAACATAATTACTACTAGTACGAATAGCAGCATTAAGAGTATTTTGACAAATAACTCTAATAGGAGTAAATAAAATCTTAACTCCACCACTACCATCATGAGTATTAGTAAATACTAGATAATTTTCAACAGGGTCACCTTTAACAAGAATATTATTAGGAAGTTTAGCACTTACAAATATTCTCTCACCATTTCCCCAAAATCCAGCAGTTTGCCAAATAGCAGAATTTTTACCAATAGCATCATCAAAGAAATTAAAAGCATCATTGTTTTGTACAATAGTATATTTACTTTTAACAACACCTAAAGGAATATTGTAATCAGTACGATAGGTAGCAAAGGCGTTATCACACTTACGATAAATGTCAGTACCAAAAACATGAGCGCCTTCTTTTTGTTCTTTAATAATTCGGTCAAGTTCTTCATCAGTTCCAGTAAGTTTAATAGGCATTTTACCAACTAGTTCACATTTAGCTACATCAAAATTAAGTCCAGCTTTAAGCATAACTTCTTTAGCAGTAGCACAATCTGATACATCAATAGCACCAGAATAAGCCCAAGGTTTACCTTTTACTTTATACATATTATTTATGACTTATACGTAACATAACACTTTCAATATCTCTAACAGCTTGGTATTTATTAACACCATAAGTATCCATATACCATTTTATTAATTCTTTTACTTTTTCTTCTAGTTCCATAATTAACAGGATTAGTAGTGTTGACTCCCCGTGGAGGATGAACTTAATTCTGTCCTCTACGGGGGAGTATAACCAAGTTATTTAATAATAAGACTAGTATTTTCAACAAGTTTAGCTATACTAATATCTCTACCATCATTAAGAATATTCTTCATAGTAGTTTTATTAACACTGCTGCTTCTAGTCATTTCATGTTGATGATTAAAGAAAGTATTAAGTAAATCAAAATTAATTTTATTAGCTAAATCACCAATAGGTTTTTCAATTTCAAATTTAACTTTAATACAATCTAAATCATCAAGAGTAAAATAACCTCCAGTTTCTTCTCTAAGTCTAGCAGATTGTTCAGGATATCTTTCAGTAAATTTATCATTAATTTGTTCAAGAAGAACATCTCTACTAAATGAAAAATTACTATCAATCATATCATTATCCCAAAGAGATTGTAGATGTTCAAGAACTAAATCAATAAATATTTGATTAAGATTTTCATCAATTTCAACACATTTACTATTTTTAGTATAAAGTTTACTATCAACTAGATTAATAACTTTATTACCAGATTTACCTAAATCTCCATAAGCAATAACAGCATCAAGCATAACTCCTTTAAGTCTTTCAGCATTGTTTTCTTTAGTTTTACGAAGAACAGCTAATCGTTGCTCTTCTTTTTTACAAGATTCAGCTTCAAGATTAAACATAGTATATGCTTTACGGTAACCATCAAGTTTAGATTTAAGATTATCTTGTGTAATAGCAAGGCGTTCTTCAAGTTCAGGAGTTAATTCACCTCCATTTTCTTCTAACTCAAGAAATATATCCTCAAGTTCAGTAGTAATATTATAAATACTTGCCATTATTTTCTACGTTTAGATACATTATAAGCAGAACGATAATAAGGATTTAAATAACCAAATAAATGAGTATAATCACTAGCAGTCATTTTATTAGTATTAGTTCTATATTTATAACTAGCTTCAATATACTTTTTCCATAGTTTTTTACTCAAACCAAGATTACCAACAAATCCACCATTTTCAAATACAATAGCTTCTGTATTTTTAGTAGTTCTAAAACGGTTATTAAAACCATAAAATCTTCTTCCCATAACTTTAATATTTAAATAGTTAATAATTTATTTATTATTTCTTATTTCTTCATCTTTAACTACTTTAAGAATAACAATATTACATAAAAGACCATAACAAAGATAGTTATTAAATACACAATTAGGACAAACTTCAATATGTTTATTTTTAACATATTTACATAGAAATGTTACTTCTTTATCATCTTTACACCTAATTGTAGTATAAAGAAATTCTTCACCATCATTTAAGTCATCAGTGAAATTAGTACCACTATAATTTTCAATATGAAAATGTTTAAGTTTATCAATCTCTGAAGTCATATCCAAGTTCCATTAAATTATTTCTAATCATACCAGCTATAATAATACAATTAGGATGAGGAGTACCAGTAGTACCATAATAACGTAAATCAATAATATGACGCCATTCTCTTACGGAATATGTATAAATACATCTAGTAGCAGTATCAAGAGGAAGTTTACCACGAGCATCTTGACGACGGATTTTATATTTATCTACAAGAATTTTATATTCTTCAAAATCTCTTTTACATCCATTAAGATAAACATTTATAGCTTCATTTAAATCAGCATTTATAGCTTCATTTAAAATAATATTATTATCATTATTAAATAATTCAGCTTCTTCTTTGCTTATCCAATGAGGTCTACAAATACTTCCATCTTCATAAACATATCTAGTTGATTTTTCAGCAATACTATTAGGACTAACGCGGTTTAATTCACGAGAAGTACTAATTTGTGTATCAACACAAAAAGTATATCTCATCATATGAAATCCTATTTCAGTATTACGAAAATCTTCAATAGGAACAATATATTTAGATAGATAACCAAATTGTGTTTTATGGTCTAAAACCCAATTACCATTAACAGTTATATAATAAACATGTTTTTTATAATCATAACTAAAACCAATAGTATTAGCATAATTAATAATAATAGTTTCTAAAGTTTTATCACTATCATTAGCAATCATATAATAAGTTCCATGACGAAACATACTCCAATGTTCATCATTAATAAGTCGTTTAATAGTAGCTTCATCATTACCTGTTGCTCTACCATAACAAACTCTTGCGCATCTAGCAACATGAGCTTTAGAATCATCTCCTTGTTGCCAAAGTTCAACTTTAGGTTCAATTATTTTCATTTTCTTGATTATTATAAAAATCTTTAACTACATTTCCAAACACACTATAAAAATGTTCTTTAGGTATAATATTAATAGGTTGTATAGAATCAAGCTCTTTAAAAAACTCTTTAAGACCTTTATTTCTAATCCATAAAGTATCATAAGTAGCAGTTATATAATTATCTTTATCCATGTCACAAGCTATAAAACAAGTTTCACTATCAAGCTTATCTATACATTCTTTACATACAATAGCTTCAGCTATTTGTTTACTCTTACTAGCATCTTCTTCAACAGAATTTCCAAGTGGAGTATAACCAATAACTTTACCACAACATATACAAACTCTAGCAAGAGCATTTATACCAAAAATAGGATGTAATTTCATACCATATAATCAGTTACAAATTTAAGAACTTTATAGAAAAGACCAACAAGAGTACCAGTATTATCAATAACATAATCATCTTTATTAATTGTTATTTGTTCACTTTCGTGACTTTCATGATTATCATTACTAGATTTTCTATCTACTCTAATTATCATTCCTCCACAATCTTTAATAGCTTTACATTCATCATTATCAAATCTAGCATCAGCTATGATACATTGTCCTTTACTATTTCTTATATCAAATGCTTTATTCATAGTATAACGAATAAAAGCTTCTCTCCAAAAATGATTTCTAATAATGTTAGTACCATAATATTGAAGAAGAACTCTAATTTTAATACTAACATTATTATTATATAAAACAAGATATGAAGATAAGTCATTATATTTTAATATAGCATCATTCCATTTATCCACAACATAAGTAGCATCTTTAATATTAGTAGAAACAATACCAGTTTTAAAATTATAATAATTTTCTTCTTTAATATCTTGTCTATCAAGAAGTTTACGGTCAATATTACAAAATGCAGCAATATCATCTTTAAGTTTATCAGCAAAATGAATAATTATTTCATCATTTTCAACAAACCCATTTTTATGATAAAGAAGCCAAGTATCATAATTAGCTTTCATAATACCATCATGAAGGATATAACTAATCATAGAAGCAACTGTATCTTTACCACTTCCTTTAAATCCTTTAATACCAACAATAGTAACTTTATTAATACTCATAATAATTTGTTTTTGTTTATCAAGACAAATATAAAAATATAATAGGAATTTACTAGTAATAATGATGCTGAATTTAATGTTAAATATCATAGTGAGAATGACGCATTTTAAGGCTTGCTATGACACGCAAATCTTATCGTGATAGATTAATCATTCTGATATATAAAATTGAATACAGGCAAAAAGAATCATATCTACGAACGTGTTCTACATAGTTTTAAACCTCTGATAAACAGAAAAGCCTAGCACATCATATTGTGTACTAGGCTTCACCTTAATCAATATCTATATGATAAATAATACAATTATCATCACGTTCTTCTACAAATTTAACATTAACATTAAAATCATTTTTAGACATAACAAATTTATTACGTAGTCTTACATCAAGAAGATTAATAACTTCTTTAATAAGAAATAATTTAAATCCAGTATTAGCATCTCTAGTTATAGGAATACTATCATTAATAACTTTATCTTTATATAATATTACATAAAGTTCATTATTTCTAGTATTATCATTATATCTAATAGCAAAATTATAACTTTTAGCATCATAATCAGTAAATAGAATAATAGATTTATAATAACAACTAAAATAAGATTTAGTTCTATCAAAATTATTATTTCTAATTACATTATAATCTAGTATCTCCATTTATAACAACAGTTTTAATATGAAACGGAACTCTGGCAACGCCACTTCGTTCACCATATTCTATATGAACAGTTCTACCAATATAAGATTGAGAATCAAATAAAACTTCTTGCTGAACAATATAACTAGTGCTTAAACGAGTTTCAAACTTTTCATTATTAATATCATTTTTACAAAGAAGAATAGGTAAATCACGTTTCTTTTCTTTATAAATATCAAGAATTATAAAATCTCCCTCAGCAGCATCTTTAAACTTCTCCATATAATTAGCTCTACGTCTACCATATTGATAATCAATTTCGGTATTACGAAGTATAAGACCTTCAAATCCTAAATTAATAAAATGATTTCTAGCGTCAATAGCTTCATTATCATTAGTAATATATCCACTAGGAAGAATAATCAATCGTTCTTTATTATTATAATGTTCTTTAATATTATTAAAGCGAGTAGGCATTTTAATATGATAACGATATGTATTTCTATGAGTTTGATTACCTTCCATCATAATATCATAACACCAAAACTGAAGAAGTTTATTTTCAACACAATTAGCATCTTTAACAAAATGATTAATTTGATTAACAGTATAACCTGGAAGATAAACTTCACCATCAAGTGCTGCAAATCCATTAATCATATCGTCGATAATATTTGTATTAATAGTAGCAAGCAAATAATCTTCAAGATAGCCAAGAGTATGCCAAGTAAGACCTTCACGACTTTGGAAACGAAGCCTAATAGGTTTAAACATATCATTTTGAGTATAAGCAGTAATAATACAACGAAGACCGTTAATTTTATACTGACCATACATACAACTGACTTTTTTCCAAACATTACCATTATACGTTTTAGCAAGCATTGGAAGTAGAAGATTACTGTTTCCATTACTAAGGTCTTTAGGTAGATAAGTATTTAGAAAATTAAATAGAGTATCATTATCTCCATCCTCCACGGGGGGTAAACCCTGCATATCACAAAGTTCATTAAGATATGTATATCCTTGTTTAATCTTATCATTATATCTACTTTCAAGTTCTTTTTGACCATCTTTTTGAGTAACAGCATAAACTTCTTTACGAATATTACCTCGAACAAGACCATAAAAAACAGTGATACTATTAGTACCACTGTCAAGTTCAGCCCACCAAACAGTAGGCACACCATTGTTATTTCTACGATAAAGTTTATTCATTATGTTCACTTATTTTTAAACCATTAAATGCAAAACTAACAGCTTTACCACCTAGAAGTTTAGCTTTACGCTGAGCAATCGTTTCCTTTTTAGGCTTAATAGCCTTTGCAATACCGGTGCTAACATCAATGGGTTTACCTGTAAAGACATCTTTTGATTGATTAACTCTGCTAGCACTTCTAGTGCGTTTCCTTGGTTCTTTACTATAATATCGTACTTGGTTTCTTCTCTCGAAATCAAGATTTTTTTCATGTATATCAATAATTCTTTTAATAATACTATTACGATAATCAATATAACTTTGAGCTTTTTCTGGATGATGCTCTAGAATAAGATAAAGTTTATCAAGAATATATTCAATACTAGAAAGAGTAATACGATAACCATAATTAATAGTTTGTCTAGGACGAGAACCATCAGGATAAATAGTAGTACAATCTAAATCTTTAATATAAGATTCAATTGCATCAGCCATTGTAGATTTATCAATAACATAATTAATATATCTAATATCTCTATCATCTAGCTTTTCTTCATATCCTTTTATTATCATAGATTTTCTTTCTTACATTTATAAATAATAATACGAGTTGGTTTACCTATAAGACAATGATTATATTTAAACCATTCAATAATATCAAATGTAGGATAAGTTTTAGCTATTCCTTCAATAATAGCATAACCTTCTTGATAATTAAAATTACTATGAACAGTTCCACCATTATCAGTATCAAGTAAGCTAAACTTTTTGATATATTCAACGTCATCATTAGAAGATAGATTAATTTCTCCATAACAATAAATATCTTTTTTATCAATACGTTTACCATCTACATTAATACATTCCCATTTATCAAGATTTTGTTCATCCTCCTCAGTAATTGGACGCATAACAGTATAGGTAACACCAGCTAGACTTTTAGTATGGCAAAGTATTACTTTCTTCCGTATCCCAAGTAAATTCAGTTTCTTCTCCATAATTATCTTCTATATATTTAACAACTTGTTGAGTTAATTCATTAATAACATTTGTAGAATAACTACTTCTCAATTCGGCAAAATCTTTAACGCCAAGTTCTTTAGGAATAATAATAGGTATAATATCATAATCATTCTTAAGAATTATAGCTTCCATAAGACCAGTTCTATCATTATCCATAAAACTAATAAGAAAACCATTTCGATTAAGTTTACTACGAAGCCAATCATATTCAATTTGACGAAGTTTATAAGTTTCATGTGGAATATTAACAATACCAATAGTCTTAGATTCAAGGGTAGACCCCCCGTAGAGGATGGAATGATTAATACTCTTTAGATAACATTCAAGACTTAATCTATCTTTAGTAGATTTAGTTATAATAATAACGTCATAATTATCTAATTCAAGATTAATAATTCCTTCAATAGTATTACTATTAGTTATAAACTTAACTTCAGTTTTCTTATTCCTATTTGGAAAATACAGTTTAACATTAACTATTCCTCTTTTATCTTGTCCAAGAACGTAACCATAACATAAATCTGTTTTATTTTTATCATAAAAATATTTAGGAATAGGATTAGTTGAACGATTAATATAAAATTGGTCAACAGGATAAACAAAATGAGTATTAAGAAAATTAAGATTAACACCAAATTGTCCCCAATACTTAGCATCTAAATTATTCCACGGACGAGTAACAAGTTCAATAATAGGTTTATGATTACGTACATTACTAATAGCCCTAGCAATATTATAATCGTTGTTTTCATCTTTATCTTGTCCATAAATAATATTTCTAAAAGTATAAGCAATATGTTTAAGAACAAATAGAAATTGACTTTTAATAGAAATATCAATTTGCTTATGAACAATTTCAGAGAGTACAGTTGCAGCAGCATCTATACAATCTCCCCACCAATATCCAGCAAAATCTCTTCCTTTAAGTTTATTCCTATTATCATATCTAAAACCAAAACTAGGATGAGTATCTTCACGAAAAGGACTAGATATAAATTCTCCTGTATCTATACAATGTTGTATATCTTCAACACTAATTCCAGTATAAGTGCTAAAAATAGTAATTTGACTAACTTTAGAGAAAATATAATCTTTAGTTAAAATAGTATTACTAATATTTCTTTTCATAATATTTCTAATTTGACCTTTATCGTGAACATATAAAAAAAGAGGATTAGGTACTAAAATAGTACCCAATCCTCTTACATACAACTATTTAACTAACTTTAATTTTTTAAAATGGTAAATCTTCTGTTGGATTAACAAAAGCACCAGCAGCATCATTACCACCACCAAATGGACTAAAATCTCCACCGCCATTAAATCCACTAACAGGATTTATAGGAGTAGCAGTTTGAACACCAGGCATTACACCAACACCAGGCATAGCAACATTTGGCTGTTTAGCTTGCTCGGCAGATTTTTGATAAACAATACTTTCTTTATAAGGGTCAATATGCAAACTAGGAGCAGATTGTTCTTTATAAAGTTCAATAACTCCATCATTGATAAATGTAGGAAATCCTAAATCACCAAATGAAGATTTACTTCCAACAACAGCACGCCATTTACCATCATTCTTAACGAAACGAAGAAGCTTCATCCAAATAGTAATAGGTTTACCTTTAGCATCATTATAAACAGGTTTACCATTATTGTTAAGTAACTTAACATAATTTTCAAACACAGTTTTATAACCAGCTATAACTTCTTCAGCCTCAACAGGTACATACTGCATATTTTCATCAAAATCTTCAAAAGGCAAAGTAAGAGCATCAATTTCTTCTTCTGTTAAATCACGACCTTTAAGAACAAATACATTATATATATGTTTCATAAAGCGGAAAATGTTATCAACTTTCCAAGCACCTTTACCACCGGGAATAGTTTCAACATTACTTTCAGCAGGAAGAAGACGTTGAGTTACATAACGACGTTCATTGATATTTTCATGATTACTAGCAAAAGTAAATGTAAGATAAGGAATACTCATACCAGCAAATGAAGGCATACCTTGAACATCATCTTTCAGTGTAGCCCAATCAACTTTAACATCTTCAAGATGACCAATAAACAAGCCATTAGCTTTATTACAATCAGTACGTTCATCAAACTTTTTACGAGTTACATCACGTAAATCGTTATTAATACCTCTACCTCTACGTTTTTTAGGAGTTTGTACTTCTGCATTAGCAGTTTGTTCAGCACTTGCTGCAACAGCAGCTTCATTCTTAATTTCTTTTTCTGTCGACATAATTAAAGTAATTAAAAGAATTATTAGATAAAATAAGAGCTGCACCATTAGAAATACTAACAATGCAGCTCTATGTTCAAGATACTATATTTCTAGGACGAAGATTTGATTATTCAGCAGTTTCTTCTTTTTCAGCTTTCTTACCGATACGAATAGGTTCTTCATCTTTATATTCGGTAAGCATTGCAATCTTAACAACAATATCTTTATGACCGTTATTAACAACAGCTTCTTGCAAGTTATCAATATCTACTGTATAAACACGATTTTTAGAAGTAGCTTCTTCATCAGTCATATTAGCTTTCAACTGTTTCCAAACATTAGAATCAGTAAAGTTAAGAGTTACACCAATACCAGACAAAGCAGCAGTATTAGCACATTTAGAACCTTTAACTTTAACAACTTCATCACCTTGAATACAGCTAACCAAAAGTTCTTTCTGTTCATCTTCTGTAATACCTTCACGACCAAGAGCAGCTTTCAGTTCTTCATTAGAAGAAGATAAAGCACCTTCAAGAGTTTCTTGGAAATAAGTATTAACATACTTAATCTTATCATTCTTAGTCATACGAACACGAGTAGTACAAGGATTACCATTCTTGTCTAATTCAGCAATACCTTTAGCCAAAGCCCAAATATCAAATTCAGCATGAACAGCCATAGCAGCTTCGGGGGATTCAATATCCAAACCTTGTTCTTCACAGAAAGCAACAACTTCGGGTACTTTATTGATAATAGCATTATCAATATTTGCACAGTTATTAATGAACATTACATATTCACCATGAGCAATGCCGAGAGCTTTAGAAACTTGTGCAGTCATACGGAAACTACCGGGAGTAGAAACAACTACCAATTCAGGTTCTTCACTAACTGCTCTTTGACCAGCATTAACAATACCCATACCAAAACTCAAACCTTTCTTAAAGTCTTTCATAATTTTTGTAATTTAAAAGTGAATAATATCAGTCATACGACTGTTTTGTTTAATAATAATTTCTCTAGTTTGTTTATGTTATTGAATTTCAGTAATATCAATAATATCTTCATTACTCAAATCAATACCTTGCATAGTCTTTAATTCTTCTGTGCTTAAACAGCCCATAATTAAATCATTAGCAATTTCACGAGCACCATAAACAAATGCTCTATGACTTATCATTATTTTAGGATATTTCTTATAAGTATCTTTTTCAAAACATCCACCAACAATAGCATCTTTATAAGTAAACTCACCAGTAGCAACCATATTACGTTCTCCAATTTTACGATAAAAACGATAACTAGTAATATAATCAATAGGAACAGCAGGTATTCTATAAACAGGAACTTTACCAGTAGAAGCAATTTGTTTAGCTTCATTAGTATTAGTAGCTATTTCAAACTTACCATTAAGTTGATATTCCTTATATACATTACCATTATAATCTTTATAGTATTTAACAGGATAAACATATATATGTTCATGGTCTTTATCTTCTGCATTTTTAGTTTGTGCCTCTTTGGGAGTAAGACACTTAATACAGTCAGATGGAAGTTTATCTTCATCATAAGCATTAAAGCCATCTGTATATTCGTACAGAGCGCGATAATTATCTACTTTTTCCCAACTCACGCTGCCTTTGACAAGTAATGCCTTAATAATGTGAACATCAACACCTGTTTTACCTTGAACTACATGAATATGTTCAATGCAAGTAGAAAATGGAAGTCTAAGGTCTTTAGCTCTCATTGCAATAGCAAGACCATCTTCAACAGACTTAATACCACATTTATCACTACGCATAACACGTTTGATAAATACTTCAAGACTTGCAATTTCAGCTTCACTCATATAATTAAGCTGATATGGAGCAACAGAATGTTGAACACCATGTTGTTTTTCAATACCACTATTACTAACAGCAACAGCAGTATCATTAACTTTAACTTCTTTATCTTCGTCCATTCTATCAAAGAGCGATTTTGATTACACAACAAATGTAACTATTATATTTATACTAGCAAACAATATCATCAAAATTTTGAGCACTAATATCAGAATTAACATTCTGTATAACTTCATGGTTAACTGATACCTTTTCCTTTTTAAGACTTGCTTCTTCGATAGTACCAGCTATATAAAGTTTATGTACTTTAAGTTTTGATTGACTACAATTAACATTATTATAACGATAAATAAGTTCATCTATGGTATCACATAAAGGTGAGGTTAAAATCCATTCGTCTACGCTTGTTTCTAGGCTGTCAGTTGAATTATTTTTTATAGATAATACTCTTAATAAGCCATCATTAAAAGCCTTTAAATTCAGCGTGGAAATAGCCTTAGATTTGATTATACGAGCAGTCCCTTTCTTGCTTCCAGACTTGTACAAAACAGGAATACCATTACTATCAACTAGAACTTTATCCTCAATTTTATCATGATAATCACCACAAATTTCACCTAATTTATCATTAATATATTTAGTTACAGTAGCAGCATATTCACCTCTCTTGCTAATAATAAGAAATCGTTTGTCAGGATTATCTTTAATAATTTCAACTATCCTTTCTAGCTTACAAACATTATCAGAACATATAAGCATACGTTCACGAACAATATTATAAAAAGTCTTAACTCGTTCAGCAAGAACAAGAGGATTATAACATTCATCAATTTGTTTACTAAAAGGATTAGTCATATCCATATCAGCACTCCATCCATTATATTCAGCTATTTCTGTAATATATTGCATAGCACTACGTCCGTCTTGAGTACCATTTCGAGCACATTTAATATTATCAAGATTACCAAATACTTGAATAGTCTGAGTAATAAATTCAGTATATTTATCGTAATTAGTAATATCTTCTTGATTAACAAACAAAATTGGCTCTCTGTGTTCCTCTACGGGGAGTAAAGCCCGCATAGCATTAATACCACTAGAACTTATATTATCATTAATAGGTGGAATATTAGTATAAATTTCTTTTAGCTTGGCAGTATCAATAGTATCTTTAGTTATAATCATAAGTTTAAATCTAGCATGATTAAAAACTGTATTACAAGAAAGATTCCATTCGTTAACTCCAACAACAATAGAAATATCATAATTATAATTATATCTACTATTAACATAAGTATGAGTAAGAATATTAATAGTATCTATATTTATATTATGATTTTTAAGACCATCAACAATTTCAGTTCTTCTTTTCCAATTATCTGTAACAATAAGTATTTTAAGATTAGGATTTTTATTCCTCATTAGAGTAATAACTCTACTTATAATTTCAGAATAATCAAGAGGTTGAACACAATGGATAGTTCCAATACCTTTATAATCTTTAGAACCCCATTTATTAATAAGTTTACTATATGATTCTTTAACTATATTTTTCATCCAAAATCATCTTCATTAAAAATAGGATTATACATACCACTATATTTTTTAATTTTACTTTTACCTTTACCTTTAGGAGAAATTTTAAGTTTAATAGGATTAATAATCTTCATAGCTTCTTGATAATAAAATTTAAAATTAATATCTCTAAGAGAAATATCTTTATCATCAAGACTATTAATAACTGTTACAACAGAACCAGCTGCCATTCTACTACGAGAACCGTTATTATTATGAACTTTCTCAATAATATAACCTCTATTAGAAACATAAAACCTAACATATCTTTGACAAACAACATGAGTAACTTGTCCATTTTCAATCTTAGTTTCTTCTACATGAAATTGTTTACCTACATTTTGAGTAAGACAAAAGTCAAGAATATTAGTAGCTTCTTGAAGAGTATCCATTACAGGTTTATTCTTAAGAAAATAGTTTTCAATAGCTTGAGCAACAATAGGCATAGAATAACCTTTAGTTAAATCTAGAGAATACATCATAGGATTAAGAGCACCTTTAGATTCAAGCTTAAGTTTATGAACACCATTTTTAATAACTCTAAATTGGCTAAGATAATTATTTATATCTCTACTAACAAGACAATGATAATAATCAGTATCAAACTTAAGTTTAGTAGTTTGTTCCCAATCATCTTTAATACGATTATAAACATCAATATCTCGTTTATAAAGTTTAATAACAATACCATCTGTATTAGCACTTAACACATGAATATTGTGTAACTCTAATTCCTCAACCAACATTAGCATCATTAACTGCCCATTAATAGTAGTTTTAAGTACAGCTAATCTATCATAAAGATTACCATTTTCAAATCCAAGTTTACCATAAACAGAATTAATAACAATCTTTAAAACTAAAGCTAAAGTATCTCTATCAATTCCGTCAACAGTATCTTCATCGCTGTGTTTAACTTCAACTCTCTTATTTTTAAGCCAACCAATAAGATTACAAAAAGCATTAGTATCAAGATGAGCTGGAGCTACTTTATGAGCGGCAATAATACTAGGATACATGCTATTAATATCAGCATGAATATAAACATAGTCATCATTGCCAAGTACATCGTGTTGACCCCCCGTAGAGGATGGAAATAATTCTCTTCCACTACTCCAAAGTTCAACAGGATTATCTTGACTATGTAAACCTCCAGTTGCAACAGTATAAGTTACATTTCCAATTTTAACTTCTTTACTAAACGCATCTTTATTAACTCTATAAATAGTAGTTTTAAGACATTCATCAAGAAAATCTTGCATAGGTTTAGTTTTGAATTTAATAAAAGGAAAAATAACCTTTTTAAAACTCATAGCAGTTCTTTCAGTTTTCTTACCTTTCCATTGTTCAGGAGCAAGACCACTAAACTTACTATAAAATTTCTCAAAAAGAATATCAGCAGTTTTACTACGACTAGAATTAAGAACATCAACATCATATGCTTTACTAATAGCATAACGAGATTTAATTTCTTCTGGATAAAGACGAACTATTTCAGCTACAATGAAAACATCATTAAGATTATAATACATCATAGGCTCAATATACTTATCAAGAATAAATCTATCCCATTTATCTACTAGCTTATTAAGCTGACTAATACTCATTCCTTTAAGATTAGGAATTTCATCATATAGTTCAGCTTCTTTTTCATTAATATCAGGAAGTTCATATTCTAGAAGTTCATACCATTGAAGATTAATTGAAGTTTGTTTTAAACCTTTAGGAACAGGTTTACGTTCACCTGTTTTACTATCTACAACTACACTTGCTTTATTAAGAGCAAATATACGCATTACATCAACACCTGTAAATGGTAGTTTATATTTTCTAAGACTATTAAGATAAAAATCAGTTTTAAATTTATCTTTATCATCTTGATTAGAAATAATAGTTTTACTAGTTTCATATAACTTATTAATAAGTTCTTTCGTACTATTCGTACGCATATAAAAACTAAGTAAAGCAGCAATCATAAGATTATCATAATTGAAATTATTAAATCCATACAAGTCAGTACGAATAATATTTCCATTAGAATCTTTATAACATCTAGTTTTATTAATATAATCTATCATAGAAAGTAATTGATTATCATCTGTATATGTTATATAAAAACTATGTTTTTCAACAGTTTTAAGACGAGCCTTAATTTCTTCAACAGATAGTTTTTGAACTAAAGGAATAGGTTTATTATCAGCATTAACACAATCTTTAAATACTTTAAGATAACTATTAATACTAACAAAAGTAACAGAAAAGAAATTTCTTAAAACTTCAACATCATAAGCTATACAATTAATCATTTATATAATTTAATCCATAGTTATTTCTATTTTGATTAACCCAATTAATATCATCAGCAAAACGTTGTTTAAATACATGATAAAGATTATCATCTTTAAATTTAATAAGAGGAGAATAATTACTAAATACATATTTACCGCCAGTAGCCATAAATCTAGGAATTGGATTATTACTAATACTAAGATAAGCATCACCAAATATAAATAGATACTTATAATTAATTCTAGCTAATTCTTTCCATAGAATATTACGACATTTATAAATAGCAGTAAGATATGTATTATAATTATTAGAACAAGCACATTTAATACTATAAGTCATATACACATCTTCAGTATTATTACGTCCAGAATATTCATCATAAAGATTACCAATATCAGTGAATAATTGATAATCATTACAATAAACTCTATCACCTCTAGGAAATAGGAAAACAACATCTCCATGAATACTTCCTCTACCACCTTGTATATATTTACCTGTATTAAATATACGATTTGGGCATCTTTCACAATCAGGATATTCGTCAACAGTTTTACTTGCCATAAGATAATACTAATTGATTACTAGCGCGAGAACAAGCAACATACAATCTACGAAGCATTTCATCTCTATTAGTATAAGGATGACCATATTTATCATAAATCATATCGTTAATATCTACAAATACATTTTTATAAGTAGAACCTTGTGCTCTATGAGAAGTAATTGCAAAACCATAATCTAAATCTCTACTAAATAAAATCTTACCATTACTATTCGTAATATTAGAAGCGATAAGATATTTACGTTTAAAATCAAAATATTGTTTCCATTTACTTCCACGTTCAGAACTACTAGCTTTTTTAGCATCATCAATAAGACTAGTTAACTTCTTATAATACATCTGAAATGTATAGTTATCATAATGGTCAATAACAAATAAAGGTTGAGTTATAGCACCACCATGAATAGCTTGAAACTTAATAAGAAATCCTTTAAACTCATAGTCATTATCAATTGTATCAACAATATCTTTAACAATATATTCTTCACTATTGTTTATAATAATATCATTAAAAATATTAACAACAGTAGTATAACTCATTATTAAATCATTACGAGTAATAAGGCTCTTATCAGCATCTTGAATAATCATATGTCTTACATAGTTATTCCATTGTGCAACACGACTATTAGTATAAGCTATAATACGATACAAATCAATATTTTTAGTATATTCTTCATCATTAAAACAAGTATCAATTAAATCAGAAAATTCAGTTTGACCACAAACATAAAATCCTTTAGTTTCTTCATTATAATCTTGTCTATTTTTAGATATATAATCAAGAAATCTCCATCCATTCTTATTATCTATATCTTCTCGAAGAAGTTTAAGAAGTTTACTAATAGGATTATTATCTCCTTGTCGTACAACTTCTTTAAGATAATAAGTATTACTAGCAATAAGAAAAGCTTGACTAGTTTTCTCATTAACAGGTGGAAGCTGACTAGAATCACCAAGCATTATAACTTTAATCTGAAGCTTCTTACATTTATTACTAATATACTTAACAAGTTTAGCATTAAGCATAGAAGCTTCATCAATAATTAAAACTTTAAGACCATCTAGTTTATCTTTTCCAACAGGATTAAAGGCAGGATTTTCAGGGTCAAAATTTTCAATATTAACATCAAGTCTAAAACCAAACAATGATTGAATAGTATTAACTTCTTTTCCACCAATAGAATTACTAAGAACTCTACAAGCTTTATGTGTAGGAGCAGCACAGCCTATAACACCACCAGACCATTTGCAATTATTAATAACATATTTAATAACAAATGTCTTACCTGTACCTCCAGCACCACAAAGAGCATTAATATATTTCTTATCATCCCAAGGCTGTGCAAGAAACTCAATAAGTTCATGCACAGCTATTTCTTGGTCTTTAGTAAACTTAATGTTAGTATCTTTTTTATTACTATTAGCAATATTAAGATTACCAATCATTACAATTCGTTGTTTACATTAATAAGATTATTTTTAACTTTATCTTCATATTCTTTCCATTCTTGAAAAGCTAAAATAGTAGATTCACTATCACCACGATTATAACATGTAGTAATATGAAACAATTCCTTAGCAAAAGGCATTTTAACAATTTTACCTTTAGCTATAAGTCCAGCAGCAAAAGGAATATAAAATCTAGTGTCAACAGTTTTTCTATTTTCACTATCTCTTATAATTTTAATTCTATGATTATATTCATCTAATCGACGAGCATAAACAACTTTCTTTCCTTTAGTTCTGTAACTTTCACCTGTAATGCTATATAGTTTGCCATTGTATTCTACTTTATAAGTACCATCAATATATCTAATAATACCTTCACATTTAGCAACTATAATAACATATTTATTGACTATTCCTTTCTCTTTGGATTTACCTACAACTCCAAATGAGAATTTAAAGCTAACCATAACATACTACTTTCTTTTAATAGTACGCATACGTTTATCAACAGCACGAGTAATACCTTTAAAAGTATTATCCTCTGCAAACTTAGCTTTACGAGCAGCCTTTTTAGCAGCTTTCTTAGCAGCAATCTCTTCATCACGTTCTTTTTGTTGTTGAACAACATCAACATATTCAAGATAATAACCGCAATAATGAGTAAGAAAATCAATCTTACCACTAGTTCCATTACCAATAGAACTATTCTTAGCTACTTTAATAACTTTACTAGCAGGATTGATTCCAATAACAGCGCCAACATTATTAAGTTGACGAACAACAGAAACTTCATCATACTTTTTCATAAGTACTTTACATTTTTAAAGATTAATAAAACAATTATATTTAATAGTTAAAACTATAATAAGTTTAATAATAGTAAGATTAGTAGAGCCACTACGCTACGCTCCGTGGCGACCCCCCGTAGAGGATGGAAGCAAGCTAGTCATTAAACTTTCTTTCTAATAATATCATTAAAATCACTAGCAAGTTTACCAATTCTATCTTCAATTCTATCTAGTCTATTTCTATCTCTATCTCTTTTAACTTCCCATTGTTTATTAATATCGCAAATATCAATTTGAATCTTTCTAATCCAATTTTGAGTATCGTCGATATCTCTAATAAGTCTATCTAGTTTTTTACTAACAATGGTAATTCTTATAAAAAGATATACAGATAAACCAAATATCATACCAAGTATAAAATGAGAAACATTTTCAATCATAAAAATAATGATAAAGTTTACGAATAAGTTCAAATCTAGTATCAGTAATATTATAGATTTTAAATGCCTTAGCAACAAAATCAAAATCACCATATTTAAGCAAAGCATCTATATAATCTTTAATATAACTAAGCCAAAGAATAGCTCTAACAGAATAATTATCACTATTTTCGTTAACAATATTATGTCCAATACCTGTAGCAATTGTATCAGCAGTTATATCATTAATCATAAATTTATCTGTAAACCAATTATCCTTTATATATTGTTTATCAGTATATTTATTACGAAAAGCAGCAGATAGTTTATTACATAAATCAATATAAGACTTAGCAGCAGTTTTATTATTATGATTAACAAATTGAACATCTTTAACTTTAAGAGTTAAATCCATACCGCATTTAATAACACGAAGTTTAATTGTCTTTTTAACCTCATCAATATATAAAACTATACCAAGTTCATCTTTCCAATATCCACTAGATAATATAACTATATCATAAAGTTTAACTTTAAGTCCAGTTACAATAGTTCCATCAGCTTGTTTATAAGCAATATAATTCATAGCAAAATTGTATTAAAATTTTAGTTTAACATTTATTAGCTAGTTCTTTTGCCCTATATTGAACACAATACGATTCTTGATGAATTAATCATATTATATATCAAAATTCAATAGAGGACAAAAGAACCATATCTACGAAGCTGTAATAGGCAATAATACCTAGTTGTCTTATTCCGAATCGTTATTTTGTGGAATATTTTTATCACCACGTTTAAGACGTTCTTTAAGTATATGTTCAGCAACAGAACCAAGTTTACATTCACTAACATTATAACTAACACCTTTAGCGTGAGTTACAGTATATACAATAGGATAATCAATATATCTATTATTACCTACTGTACGTTCAACTTTAGTAACTGAAACATTAGTTATAATACCAACACAAACACCAAGTTTAGTTTGATTATGATATTGATATGTATATTCCATATACACAACTTGACCTTTTTCAAACTTAGCTTGTTCTTCAATGTATCTATCTAATAGACCATTAAAAATAATTTCATCAAAATTATCCATTTTAATTATATGTTTAAAGTTAATAATATACATACTAAAAAGCCTAGCAATATCTTCACAGACAAAACTAGGCACAAATAACATATGAGTTTACACAATCACTATTATTACTAATTTCACAATTAATAATAACTAAAATATTAACACCAAATACTTAATCAAAAAAGTATAATATGACTAAAACATAACACACTTGGACTATAATAATTATTAATAGCACTATCTTCACAGACCATGCTATTAGCACAATTTTAAACAGATTAAAACGGATAAATATTATAGTTTCGGAGTTCAATTCCTCCATCATCAGCAAGTGAAATAATACTACTATCTTCACAGACCATAGTATCTAAAATGGGATTATTAATTATTTTGTAGCAATTCGTTCTTTTTCTCTACGTTTAAGTTCTTCTATAAGTTCATTTTCAGTAAAATTCTTAAGTTTATTTTCATTATCTGAAGCAGAAATAAGCATTTTACTTATTTCAATTGATTCTTCTTCAGAAGTTTTAATAAGATGTTCAGCAATATTATGATTAATAAGAGATTGCGTATCAACAATATTAACAATAATATCTTTAAAACTTTGAGGAAGAACAGCAATAACATTTTTAAGTTCATCCTTAGATTTAATTACGCTATCCCAACGTCTTACTAACCAATCTATTTGAAAATTATCAAGAGCATATTCAACAACACTTTCTCTAGTATTACCAAAAGATTCAACATGATGTTTTTCTCTATAAACAAAACCAAATAAACTAATAGCTAAAGCGTATTCTTTACTAGATAAACCTTTACCTTTAATAGCTTCACTAAAATCAGCTAATTCTTTACAATATTCACAACTTTTTGATAAATCGGCTTCGTTATGTAATTCAGCCATAATATAACTTTCAAAAATTTCATTATAATTCATAATACAAATATTTAATTAATCGTAATAACCAAAAATATCATTTTCAGGGTCAACAGTAGGAGTATCATCAACTATTGGTTCCCAAGCAATATCGTCATAATCTTGACTTAGACATTCTGCATGAATTTCAATACCTTCAACATTATTATTGAAATATGTATCATCTTCAACAAAATAAATATCAGTTCTTTCCATATCTTTATATATAAAATAAACTCCGAGTAGAAGATGATTATCATCAACTAGTTAACTATAACAAACCCAATAAACAAAATGGATAAAAATGACAGGCAAATGAGAATTAGCTTTAATAAGCTCAACAGCACTATCCATCCTCTACGGGGAGTCTATACTACAAACTTAGCTAGCTTCAGAATCTTTATTCTTTTTATGAAGTTCAGTTTCAGTATCAATCATAATACCAATAACTCGCTGACTATCACTAGCAACATCAGCATGAGCCTTAACTAAAGCATCAATGAATAAATCATCTGTATATCTATATTCTCTACGAAGTCCACCATCAGCAGTAACTCTAAACTTATTCCATAAGAAGTCAACATAAGCACCTTTAGAATTACATATTCTTCCATCATCTTCAAGAGTATGAAGAATATTAAGAGAAGTATGGCGTCTAAATGCAGCATTGAATTTAACAATACAAACTACATCAAGAATATGTTGAGGAACATTAATTCCAACAGGAACACCACGTTTATCAGTCTTAGCATCTTTAAAATCATTATCTTCATTAGCTTGACTAACAACAGTAGTTTGTTCTTCTTGTTTACGAACTTTACTTTGTTTCTTCTTCCTAGCTTTACTCTTAGGCTGAACAGTTTCACTACTAACAACAGCATTAACTTGTGTATCTTCTTCAGGAACAACAAGTTTACCTTCTTGTTTAGCTTCTTCTAAACTTTCAGCCATAGTTTTCTTTCTAGGCTTAGATTGAACATTACTAGTAACATTATCAAAATTTACCATAACACTTATAAGTTTAAGATTAATATTATTATCAGTAGCAATATTACTCTACTGAACAACACGACAAATATAATAATTAAATATAATACTCCAAATATATTATAATTTATTTATACTATAATTCTAACTAATAATCAATAGCTATATTAAAATAACTAAAATAGTTATAGCAATAGGAATTAACTTACTACGAGTATAATAAATATCAATAGTATCAAGAGTATCATTAGTATAAAGAGAATCAGTAATATCAAGAATATTAAGAATATCATTAGTAATACCACCAGTAATATTAGCATGACTAGTATTAATAGTCATTATAATATTGATAATATTAATAGTGCTATTATTAACTAGAACTAATGCTATTGGTCATTATGACTAGAAGTCTTATTAGACTTGATAATACTGTTAGAGCTAGTCTTAATAACGATTGTATGACTAATCGTCATGACGAACGTCAATGAGATGATAATGACGATAGAACTGATGATAACACTGGTATAACTAAAGGTTGTGATGAATGAGATTGAGAAGATGATGCTATGACTGAAACTGATAATGATATAACTAGAAGTTATGGAGATTATAATGAAAAGTTATAGAGAGTATAACTAGAGGTTATAATGCTGGAACTAGAGATTATGATAGTATAACGAGAAGTTATAAGAGAGAAAGAGAGGGAATTGGAACAATAGGTTTAGATTGATTAGGAGGAGTGTTATTAATAGGATGAAGAGGAGGAAGAGGAATACCAGCAGGACTAGTTCCTTTAGCACCACCATCTCCACACTTATCTCCACATTCACCACTATCACAATCACTCTCATATCCATATTCAACCTCAATTTGACCCTATTTGAACCACATCCAACTCCACAATCTCATTCTCCACAAACTCTACAATGTCCACTTTCATCTCCATATCCTCTTTCTCCACATTCAATACCTCTAGTCACCTCTAATTTCACCTCTATAACTTTTTGTTATGAGAGTAAATCTCCATGACCAATACCACTAGCAATATCAGTCATCACTAGTTCTATTTCCATGACCAATATCAGTATAACAAAATGTTATGGGAGTAAATCTCCATGATTAATATCAGTATCAGCACCATTCACATTAGTCATACCAACATCATCTTGTTTCACAAGATGAGTTGTTAGTGGTAGCGGATAATATCGGCAAGTTTGCCTCCATTATCCTTAGCCACAACTGAACTACGTTCCGATTGTGGAATAACAGTTATACGTAGCATAAATGCAACTATAACACTAAGGTACGCGCACACGTGTAATAACCACTTAATTATATATACTACGTATATATAATTTTTGTTCCAAGGAACGCGCGTATGTACACGCACGCGAGGACTATTGCGCGATGTTATAGGATTCCATCATCATCAGTTTCATTAGTAGAATTATCATCAGTAACTACATTAAATTCATAATTATCAAGACTATCATTAATAATACGAACGATACCTTTTAATTTACCAGCAATACCAAGTCTGCTCTTATTAACACTATCATATACTTTTGTTATATTATCAGCATTACCATTAGTAGTCATATTAGTAATAGCAAGAAGAATACAATCACCAGCAGGATAAAGTTTAGTAAGTTCAACAGAAGTAATAGAATTATCATTCTCAACTTCAATAGTAGTAATAATACGATGTACTTTCATGATGTTTAATATTAGGACAAGACTTATCAGAACTTGCAGCTAGGTCTTGATTGACAAGTCTTATCAGACTGTTAAGTTCGTTTGCTGCAATATATTTAATGTTGATAATGAGCATTTCCATGTTGAACACTAGCAACAACATCAGCAAAACTATTGTTGATAACATCAGTGCTACCAACCCGAAGGTCAGTAGCACCATGTTCATTAGAATGGCATGTCGTCATCATTCATTACAGTAGCAACAAAACTAGCTGCTTTAGCTTTAGCCTCACGCTTGGCAGCAATAGCAGCACGAGCATCGTCCATAATCTGCTTGATAAGTACATTATATGCACTAACAAGAACAGGGTCAGTAGGCTGTTCGATACCTACAATATGATATACATATCTATCATAATCCACAACATTGTAAAGATTATCTTTACGAGTAAACGGATTACGGTCTTGTACACCAGCAGGTACAAACTGGCAAAGAACTTTGACAGCAACACCAGTCAGATACATACTAGCAAAACCAGCTTCAGCAGCTTCGCCAACATAGTTGACAAATCTACCGTAGAACTTGTCTTTGCGCATTACAAGCAGTATCTGATTGAATGGCATCTGAATAGCACCAAGCATACCCATTCGATGTGTACCATCAGGCATACTTTGAGCACCTTTGACAGGACTAGCAATAGTAACAAACGCATTGAGATAAGAATTGCCATTACGACCTGTACGTTCTTGACAATCAATATTAGTAATGACAGTAGTCATTACATAACTATGACCATCAGCACAGATGCGTTTAACAACATCATCAATGGTTTCCACTTGCGTAGAATTTTGGTTATCTGTATCAACAATAGGTTGAACAGGTTGGTTAACACTAGTAGTTGGATTAACTACGTTAACATTCTCGGGAGCAGCAGCACCTTGTGCAGCTTGTGCTAAATTTTTAACGTCTGGCATGACTATTAAGTATTTAATTACGCTAATCAGTAGCATTACTGACAGTTGTTTTCGTTTCAACTGCAAAGTATTTAATGTTGATAATGAGCAATACCATCTAGTAGAGATTAATCTCTACTAAGATAACTAACAATAGCCGATAGTATTCCAAATACAACAGCAGTAATCTGTTCATCACTAGTTGGCTCTACTTTCAATGCTAGTATGATAGCTGGCATCATCAGTATGATAGCAACTAACAACAATGGTTTGTTTGTTTTCATAATGATTAGTGTTAATAATTAGTAATGCAATGAGATGAATAATCTCAATATATTTAATGTTGATAATGAGCAAGATTATCATTAATTCTATCAACTTTAGGCGGGGGTAGTCAATCAAGTTTAACATGACCGGGGGTTATACTCACTAGCCCCATTAAAACACTAATAAACTTAATTACCATTATTACTTTTACTATCACTCTCATCATCTTATTCATTCTCATTCTCATCATCTTTTATCATCATTTAATTACCATTATCTTTACTATATTATTCATTATTATCTTCGTTATTACTTTCTCCTAGAACTTGACGGGGGGTATCAAGTCCAATTTAATGACCCACCCCTCCTACTCACTAGCCTCATCAAAACATTAATATACACTATTTTCACTCTAATTATTACCATTACTATCATTTTCACTATCACTCTCATTATAACTTTTCATTTCATTTTCATTATCGTTACCTTTATTACCTTCATCTTCATTATTTCCATTATCTTCGCCCTCATCTTTATAATTATCATCATTTTTATCATAATATTTAACTCAGTCTTCACTAATATCTACAACTTCGGTTGCATACAAATCTTTATTCGCAATTACAATACCTTTATCAGTATCATTTTTAAATAAAACAAATTTATCAACTATAAGTCTATCTTTATCATCAAAAGTTTTTATTAATTTAGCTTCACTAATAATATTAATGAGTTTGTTAACATCACCTCTAAATATATAAATAGGATTAACAACATAAATATTTTGTAAATTAGTTCTTTTAATAATATTTTCATCTTCAAGATAAGCAATAGCATTATAATAATCTCTATAATTAGGTTTAACTAAACCATAACCTTTAATTAAATCATGAGAAATATAAATAACATTACTATTAAATTTAATATTTTCAGCAATATAACCAATAAAAGAAATAATAACAGCATATCTATTCTTTCTTATTATATCCCAAACTCTCATACCAATAGTAACAAAATTACGTTTAATACCAACTTCTTTGCTAAGATGATAACCATTATCAAATTCAGCAACTATACCAGTTCTGATACTTTTATTATAACTAAAAGGATTAGCAACAACAAGTCTTTGTTTTTCAAATTCTTCTAAACAATCAGCATTATAACAAACATCATTAACAAGTTTATTATAAACTTTAGTAGGTTTAAAATCTTCTTTAAAAGTCATAACAATAATAGTATTAAGTTTAACATAAAAATATATTACTCTAGGAAATGTCGAAATCTATTCCATGTATGGTATAAATATAGCAAATAAATAGCGAAATCTATTCCATGTATGGTATAAATTAGTATTTATAACTTATTGATAATCAAGTAATTATAAGTTAGCAATAGTATCTATATAGATATATTATATATAATATTTAATATAATCAGCATTAATAGATTCGCTGTGACCCGCTCCGAGCTTCGCTCTCCGCTCAACTCCCCGTGGAGGATGAATACAATCAGTATCAATCACATCAAGTTAATCAATACTATAATCAATATCATTATCTCTATTAATATCATTAATACTAATATGATTAAGTCTAACTCATCTCCATCCTCCACGGGGAGTATGACTTACATATTTATAATCATATAATCCTCTATGATGTAAATGTTAAAAATAGTTTTTCTCTTGGTAGATTCATTCAAACTCTTACATTTGCTAAAAACAATTAAGTTATGGGTAAAGATAAAAGTGAAACTAAACCTAAATACACTAGAGAATTTCATAGTGGAGAAAGGAATAAAAAAGAAGTTAAAGTTCCTAGTAAACTTAAACTTGGAAATATTGGCATTGATAGTATTATTAAAACTAAATAATTTAGTGTTATGATTAAAGTTGAAAGTAAATTTAAAGATTTTGGTATTCAAATACCTACTGACATTAGCGAAATAACAAGTGAAGCACTTGACGCTATTCTTACTAATGTAGTTGTTGCTAAACATTATTGTGTTGTTGCTCTTTGCCAAAATGAAAGTTTGTTTGGTGTTATTAATAATAAAGTTAGTACAGTTGAGGTTATGCCAATTATTGCTAAAATTAGTAAAGAAGATGCTGAACTTATTGGTATGAACCAAATGGATAAGATTATTATTGACCGTTCTACTCTTGAACGTGGCTATCACCTTTATCTTAAACATAATGTTCTTAGTCCTCAATTTGTTAATAAGTATATTACTAATGATACTGAACTAACTCGTTCTATTACTGTTGGTACTTTTGGACAAAATCAAGGATATAAAAAAGGACAGAAAGTTTGGTTTGTTGAATTTAAAGTTATAGCTATTAATGATTTAAGAGCTGCTATTACTGATAAACATAAAGCTATTAATCCTTTTGTTTATCATTCTGTTGAAAAAGCTAATTAGCCATTTCGTCTAAATAATCGAACTCTTCTTAGAACTACTTATGTATAATTTAAAATTATAGGTACTTGTGTTCTTGTTTATAGTAGTAATCTAAGAAGAGTTCTTAAACTTTCAATTATGGATTTTAAGACTAATACTAGTTTTAATATTGCTAATACTAGTTCTCATGAAGATTTTGATGATGATTATATTCTTATTTATAAAGATATAAATAATATATTAGATGATATTGGATTTCAAGGTGATGATAGAATACTTTGTAAATCTATTATTGAAAGTCTTGAAAAAGAAGCTAGTATTAATATACGAAAAGATAAATGTGTTGCTATTCCTCATATTGGTACTATTCAAAAGAATTGGTATCGTTCCAAACTTATTAGTCATTATAAAGACTTTAAAGAAGCTAGAAAAACTATGACTAGAGAAGAGTATAAAGAATATACTGCTAAAGTTATGGAAGAAGAAAAGCAAAAACATTATGAAGAAGAAGAAAAGATTAAGACTGAACTTAAGTTTAAAAAGAAACTTCTTCCTATTTGGATTAAACTAAGTAAAAAACATAGTGCTGCTTATGCTAATCTTTGGCTATATGCTATGGGTAAACTTGAAATTATTGAATTTGATGAAGAAGTAGAAGAAATATATGAACGGTTTGGAATTGGATTGGATGCTGACCATAGATGAAACTGGTATGCCAAAAGCTCCTACACTTAAACAACTTCTTGATAGAGATGTTAGTCTTCTTTATACTAGAGATAAATCTCCTAATAAAGAGATGTATGTTAAAGAAGTTGGAGTTATTTATTATCTTGGTGATCCTAAAGGCCCATGTCTACAAGAAGGTCTTAGTGAAAAAGAAGCTCTTAAGAAAGCTATTGAAAACTTTGATTTACCTAAAAATTATCAACCTGATATTCTTGTTTGGAAACTTATTAAAAGATATTATAATCAAAAAGCTGGAGCTGGTATGGAAGCTGTTCTTAATATTAAGCGTGGTATTCATAATGTTGCTCTAGCTGCTAGCAAGTTAAATGAATTGCTGAATGACAAATTATCTGATGGTGCTAGTCTAGAAGATGTTCCAGTTGTTATTGGTTATATGAAACAAATTAATGATTTAGCTAATCAGTTTCCAAACACGATTAAAGCTCTTAATGTAGCTGAAGAAAATCTTCTGTATGAACAAGAGAATGTTGCTGGTAGAGGTGGAGTTGAAATTACTAGTAGTATGATTGAAGAATAAGCTGATGCTGAATCTATTCCATCCTCTACGGGGAGTCTAGCGTAGGCACGTAGTGCCGAAGCGGGTCCAAGCTAGTGTTGAACTTAATGGTATTAATAATATGGAACTTAAAGATAAAAGATATAATGATATTAGACTTATTTTTCATGAAGAAGAACATAAATATAATGATAGTCTAGGTAATGATTATATTTCAACTACTACTATCCTTCATAATTATGCTCCAAAGTTCGATAAGAACTATTGGTTGAGAAAGAAGTCTAAAGAACTAGGAATAAGTGAGAAGAAACTAGAGGAACAATGGTCAACTATTACTAAAGAAGCTTGTGAACGTGGAACTAATACTCATAATGGTCTTGAAGATGGCGTTAAAGGAGCATCTATGTTTCAACAAGCTATTAATTATCTTGATAAACGTGAAGATGGTGTAATGGTTACTATTGCTGATATTCCAAATTTTGGTGCTAATTATAAACTTCTTAATCTTAAAGATTTTATTGAACTTACTAATAATCGTTATCCTCTTATTTATGATGCGTTTAAAATGTACACTGAAAGAGGGTATAAGATTTATAGTGAGATTGGTATGTTTCTTATAGATTGGTTAATTAGTGGAACTATTGATATTCTTCTAGTTAATGAAGATACTAATTGTGCTGTTGTGGGTGATTGGAAAACTAATCGTGGTGGATTAAAATTTAGTAGTGGTTATTATAAGAAAGATAAAACAGTTAAACCTGCACAACAAACTAATGTTTGGGTTGATAAAGATGAACGACTTTTAGCTCCTCTTAATCATCTTCCTAATTGTAATGGTGCTATATATAATCTTCAACTTAGTATGTATGCTTTTGCTGTTGAATATATACTTGGTTTAACTATTAAAGGTATTTGGTTATGTCATATTGATAGTGATTTTGAACTTAATGAATATGGTATGCCAAAAAGATTTTCTGATGGTCTTTACCATATTAAAGAAAATCCTATTGAAACTACTAAATTCTTTACTATGAATTATCTGCGTGATGATATTAATAAAGTTCTTAAAGATAGAGAATTACAAATTAAAGCTAGTGGTGTTCAAACTCAATTTAAACTTGCTATATGAAATTAAATAAAGATAATTTAATTGGAGTAATTATTGGTTTTATTGTTTTAGTTATATTTGCTATTTGTTTATCTAGTGGATGTACTAAACGTATTACTCCTGTTCCTGAAATTCGTTATGTTCCTGTTACTGATTCTACTGCTGTTAATGAATTAGTTTTAACTAAAGAATTACTTCGTAGAACTCAAGATTCTCTTAACGCTTATAAATCTGATACGACTATTAGTGCTGATTATTTTGTTGCTAAATATAAGCTAGAACGTATTAGATATTATAATGATATTGCAGGAAAAGGAAATAATATCAAATATCTTAGAGGTTGGATTCGTAGAACTCTTGAAGAATAAAGTATTATGTATATTATTAATCGTAGAAAAAATATAAGATTAATTGGCGATGAACATCATATTGGTGATGACTTTGAATTTGTGATTTATAAAGTTCAAATTAAAGTTCTTTGGTTTTGGGTTACAATTAAAGAATTTGATGAAGATGAATATTATGACGCTGTTGATTGTTTTAGATATTGTACTAATCCTTATATAAATTAAATTATGGCTTACTTTGGAGATGCTTTTAAAAAACTATCTATTAAAGAAGGTGGTTATGTAAACGATAAAGATGATGCTGGTGGAGAAACTTATAGAGGTATCAGTCGTAAATATAATCCTACTTGGCAAGGTTGGACTATGATTGATTCTTATAAGAAACATTATACTGTTGGTAGTAAAGAATTTAAGTCTAAACTTGATAATGATGTTCAACTTCAAAAACTTGTTTGGCAAAAATATAAAGTAGGTTATTGGGATGTATTTGAACTTGATGATTTTAATAGTCAGAGAGTTGCTGAACAATTATTTGATACTAATGTAAATTGTGGTCAAGTTGCTGCTATTAAGATGGCTCAAAGAGTTCTTGGTCTTAAAGAAACTGGTAGATGGAACCTTGATTTGCTTAATAAACTTATAGAAATAAAAGATTAACTTAATACTGTATAGAATCATGAAGAAGATGCTGATAGCAATATTTATAATAGCGATTATCAATTTGTGTTTAACTTTGTATTTATCAATAAGTCGTTTTAGTGTAGAAGCCAATTCATATAATAAAAGTGACACCGCTATTAATCATGTTCGGATTGATTCTATACAGTTAGTTATAACTGAAAGAGAAAGTGTAGTTTATAAACTTAAAGAACATGAAAAAGATATTGAAGATAAAGTTATTAGTCTTAATGACAGTGCTACTTGGGAGTTATTCAAGAAGTTGGTGTCAGAGTGAGATTGATAATGTAGTGCATCCTCCACGGGGAGTCAACACTATTGATACAACTGTTCTTGTTCCTATTAATATGATTAAGATTGCTAATACTAAGATTATTAAAGCTAAACTTTATAAAGATATTATTAACGAACAAGATAGTATAATTAATCTTCATAAGATTAAATATAATGCTCTTTATAAAGAAGTTGAAACTTTACAAAATAATCTCGATAATAGTAATAAAGTAAATGATAATTTAAATAAGTCTATTGAACGTATTAAACGTAAGAATAGATATTTGGTAAGCGGTGGTGCTGTTTGCGCTATCGCTTTTGTTGTTTGTTTATTAGTTAAATAAAATATTATGGCTGATGGTAAATATCCTTTTCTAGAATACATTGAAGAACCTGATAAAGAGAAAAAGTATAAGAAAGCTAGTGATTGTGGATGGTATGACCCTCATAATAACTTTTTAATTGGAGATAGTGGTGGCTTTCTTTTAAATATTAGACCTGGCAAATTTGTTAATACTGAACTTTTTAATGAAGCTGCTAGAACATATCAAGCCACGGGTAAATATACTCAATTTAAAGTTGATAGTATTCCTCATAGACAATTTAGACGTAGAGAATGTGATAGACGACGTAATGGTTTTTCTGCTCCTTGTTGGCAAAATCCAGATGGAAGTATAGAAGATGTTTGGATAACAGGTGGTCATTATAATTTTCTTAATTATACTCGTATGGAACGTACAGATGAATCATCTGTTATTGTTACTGAACATGGAGCTACTGCTAAAAAGATTTATAGTTTTCCTAGTTTTATTGATGCTCAATTTTGGACTTGGCAAATTATAGAATTTTGTAGACGTAATGGTTTACATCTTATTATTGATAAAACTCGACGTGGAGGTTTTTCTTATATTATGGCTGCTGATAGTTCTAATGAAGTTAACTTATCTAAGCATAAAGTTGTTATTCATGTTGCGGCTGATAATAAATACTTAATTAAACAAGGTGGTTTAAGTGACTTTGCTGTTAATAATTTAAAGTTCTTTGAAGAAAAGACTCCATTTAAAAGAGGTATATATAGTCCTACTACTGATAGTTTTAAACTTGGTTATCGTATGAAAAATGGAGTTGAAGCTGATGATAGTTGGTCTAGTTCTCTTTTAAGTGTTAGTGCTAATAATAATCCTGACTGTGCTATTGGTAAAGATGCTGTTACAATTAAAGTTGAAGAGTTATCTACAATGCAGAATTTTGATGAGTTTATGAATGTAACTGAACCTACCATGACTGTTGGTACTCGTACTACTGGTACTCTTATGGCTTGGGGAACAGCTACTGCTGCTAATATGCAAATATTTGAACAAAACTTTTATAATCCTAGAGCATTTGGATTTATGGCTTTTGAAAATGTTTTTGATAATGATGCTCGTAATGAAGTTTGTGGATTCTTTAAATCTTATGCTTGGGGTCTTGAAGGAGAGATAGATGGAGTTAAAGGATTTGATGAAGATGGAAATAGTAATCTACGAATAGGACTTAAGCTTGCTGCACGAGAAAGAATTGAAAAGAAAAAGACTGCTAAGACTTTTGCAGAATATCTTAATTATCTTGGTCAGCGTGCTTTATTTCCTGCTGAATCTTTTAGTAGTGCTAGTGAAAATATATTTAGTAGTGAAGCTCTTAATAAGTTTGAAGATAAACTTCGAGTTGATAATAGTTATAAGTTTTATACTGATGGTGAACTATTTGAAGATGGAACTAAAAAGATTTATTTTAAATCTAATGCTCGTATAAGAATTGAAAATCCTGATATGAAAACTTATGATTATATTCAAGGAGTTCCTAGACGCGGTAATGAAGACCCTCATGGTTGTATAAGAGTTTGGTTTGCTCCTGAATATGAAGAAACATATATTGGCGATAGGCTTATAAGAAGTATTCTTCCCGGTACTTATGTTGCAGTTTATGACCCTGTTGGTATTGATAAAGATAAAAAAGAAATTACTGATAGACATTCTCATAATAGTATATTTGTTATTGAAATGCCTAGAGAACGTAATGGATTTAAACCTAAGTTGTGTGCTGCATATTATGGACGTACTGAACGACTAGAAGAAGCTGATGAAAAGTTTTATCGACTATGTAAATGGTATAATTGTATTGGTACTGGACTTGTAGAAATAAATCGTGGTGAAACTGTTTCTAATTTTCGTAAATGGAAAGCTACTAAATATCTAGGTTATGAACCTTTATATGTTTGGGATTCTGCTGTTAAAGAAAAAGTTAGTACTAGTTATGGTTATAATATTGGTAGTGGTCCTAAGAAACTAGATGGTCTTCGACTTCTTAAAGAGTTCTTATATGAAGTTATTGGTAAGAATGAATTTGGAGAAGATATTTATGTTTTTGAAAGATTTCTTGATTATCAAACAATTCTTGAACTTAAAAAGTTTAATGCCGAAGGTAACTTTGACCGTATATCTAGTCTTATACTTTTAGGTATATATTGGAAGTCTATTGATATTAAAGGTAAACGAGAACTTGCTAGTCGTAAGAAAGTTACAGAAGATAATGATAAAACAGATATTTTTAATAGACAATGGTTTTAAGATTAAACAAATAAAGATATGTATAATTTTGGTAGACTTGATTTTCCTAATCAGCATGTTAGTTATGCTGAAAAACAAGAAGTTGATTGGTATGCTAAATGTTGTGATTATGTTATAGAAGCTGGTATTGCTTGTAAAGCTGATTTTAATGTAGAAGAAAAGTTTAATATTCTTCTTGGTAATATTCCTAGAGAATATTATAGAAAAACTCTTAATCCTTATAATGAGAAAGATGAAAATCTTACTCGTTTTCCAGCTACTATGCGTAATTATGATATGATGAAAGGTATTATTAGAAGATATATTGGTGAATATATTAAGAATCCACATGACTTTATTGTTGGAGCTAATAATCCAGAAGTTGTATTTGCTAGAGATGCTGAACTTGGTAAACAAATTATGATGCTTGCAGAACAAGCTGTTGCTAAGAAAATACAAGAAAGTTATATGCAGTTTGTTAATGAAGGTAATAATCCTGAACAATTTAATCCTGAACAAGCTGTTGATATTGAAGCTTTTATTAAAGAATTTAATGAAAATTTTATTGATGATATTAGTGCTCAAGGTCAAGATTTAATTAATGTTATTGATGACCTTACTGATGCTTTTACTATATACGCTAGAGCTTATTTTGAATTTGTTGCTTTTGGAGCTTGTTATACATATAGAGATGTTGTAGGTAATCAATTAATTAAACGTGTTGTTAGTGTTAGAGATGCTTTTCCTGTTCCTAACGATAATATGTTTGCAGAAGATTATGATATGTTTGCTGAACGTCGTATGTTGACTAAACAACAAATTATAGATGAATTTTATGAATATCTTTCTGAAAAAGAACGTGAAGCTCTTGATACATATTATCAATATAGTGCTACTACTTCTAGTGATAAAGCACTTTTAAATTGGGATAAATATATGTATTATTTTGGTGATATATGTAGTAAATTTAATAAAGATGATTTGCAACATATTAAGAACACTAATATAATGGCTCGTGATGCTAATAATGGTTTATTTGAAGTTTGGCATACTGTTTGGAGAGGTGAAATAAAAGAAGGTATTCTTACATATAGTAATGGAGCATTTGTTACAACAAGAATTGTTGATGAAACTTATCAGCTTAACCCTGCTAGTGGTGATATTAGTATTGAATGGGTGTGGCGTCCACAAGTTTATGAGAGCGTTAGAATTGGTTCTCGTGCTACAAGCATATATCCTTATAAGGCTCGTCCTATTGCTTACAATAGGAATGGTAAACTTCCTTATAATGGTATTGCAGAACTTTTGCCTGGTTTTGGAAGATTTAGTATTGTAGATACAGTTATTCCTTATCAAGTATTTCGTAATATAGTTTCTTATCATAGAGAAATGGCTATTGCTAAAAATAAAATGAATGTTCTTATGATTGCTAAATCTCTTCTTGGTAAAAAGCCTGCTGAAACTATATATCGTATGGCTGCTGATGGTGTGCTTTATATTGATGATGAAGATGACGCTAACCTTGTTAAAGCACAAAATGTTCGTTATCTTGAAAGTCGAATGAATAATTATATTACTGAACTTGGACAACTTATTCAAGAGATTGAACAGACTGCTAAAATGGAATGTGATATGACTCCACAACGTTATGGTGAGATTGCTAATAGTGCTGGTAAAGGAGTCACTGATGAAGCAGTTATTCGTGGAAGTATGGGTTCTGTTATTATTGAATTTATATTTGATAAAATGAGAGAACGAGATTATCAAGCTGAAATGGATTATACTAAACTTGCTTGGATTGATGGTCTTAATACTTCTTATAAAACTAAAGATGGTGATATTAGATATTTAAGTCTTGATGTTAATAGTCATATATTTGCTAATTATATTGTTACTTGTAAAACTTCTGTTAAAGAACGTGAGAAACTTGAACAATATAAACAGCTTGCATTTAGTGCTGCTCAAAATGGTAATATGGATATGGCTAATGCTGCTATACGTGGAGATAATGTTGCTCAAATTAGTAAACTTATTGATAAGTATCAAAATATTCAACGTGAGCATGAACTTGATGTTGAACGTGTTTCTCAACAAACAGAACAACTTCGTCAAGAATTTGAGCTTGCTAAGATTGATAGAAAAGCAGAACAAGATAGAGAAACAATTAGAGTTGAAAAATATCTTGATGGTCAGATTGAAGCTATGAAAGCAAATGCTAATATTATGAGTTTTGATAATGGTCTTAGTGATGCTGAAAAGAGTCAAGCTGAAGAACGTATGGAAAATGCTAGACTTAATCTTGAACGTAGTAAACTTAGTTTAGATGCTCAAAAGACTTCTGTTGAAGCACAACTTAAAGAAAAAGAATTAGCTGTTAAACTTAAAGAAAGTGATGATAAAGTCAAGATTGCAAAAACGAATAAAAATCGTTATGATAGTAAAAGTAAATAATCGGCTGTACTTCTAAATTTTGTTCATAATAGGGCTGGACTTGCTTGTGAAAGTAGGTTCAGCCCATTTTCATTTTTATTTACATCACATGAGCCATTTTAAGCTCATTTTAAGCACTTTATTCATTTCGTGATAGATTAATCATTATGATAAAATTTGATTCATACACGGCTTCTCTGAAAGCGACAGGTTAGGTTATCAGTAATAAATATCCTAGTTAGCAATAGTATGTTAGTCGGCAAATCGGCTTAAAGGTGAACATATTTTAACGATACAAGTAAAACTCGTATTATTATTATAGTTTATATTTGTGATATAGTAATTAATTAAAAACAAAGAATTATGCCTAATTTTGATAGTTTTGGTTTTAATGGTGAAACATCTAATGGTGATGGAAAACCTACTGACGACATTACAGACCTTGATACAGGTAAAACAGGGCAGTTAGATGCTAATGGTAATCCTATTGATGATATTACTAATAATGGTAATGGAGATGGGAATAGTGATTCTAATGCTAATAAAGATAATCAATCTTCATCCTCCACGGGGGGTAAGCCTAATGACAAAGCGAATGACGCTGATGCTGAACATGGTTTAGAAGAAGGTACTATTATCGAAGATGGAGATAATAAATATACTGTTGATAAAGACGGTAATCTTATTGACGATAAAGGTAATATCTTTAAAGCTAAAAATGAAGTTGCTGCTTATCTTAAAGAATTTGAAGTAGAAGATACTAAAGAAGAAAATACTATTGATGTTAAATCAATTCAAGAACTTGTAGGTGTTTCTGTTACTTCAGAAGATGGTAAACCAGTTGCTTTTGAAAATACTCCTCAAGGAGTTGCAAGTTATATTCAATCCGTTATTGATTTAAAACGTGACGAATTTGCTCAAGCTGGTGTTAATAAGTTATTTGAAGATTATCCTATCGTTGGTGATTTTCTTAATTATTATGTTGCAAATGGTAATTCATTTGAAGGCTTTGGTGAACTTCGAGATAGAAGCGGTATTGAAGTAGATGAAAATAATGTAAGTCAACAAGAAGCTATTGTTCGTGAGGCGTTTAAGGAATTTAATCGTCGTGGTAATGTTGATAAGTATATTCAATATCTTAAAGATAGTAATGAACTTTTCAATGTTGCTAAAGAAGAACTTGAAGCTCTTCAGAAAGCTGATAACGAAATGCGTGAAGCTAATGCTAAAGAAGCTATGCGAGTTAAAGCAGAAGAAGAGAAACAACTTGTGGAATTTTGGAATGGAGTTAAAGAATGTATTGATAAACGACAAATTGCTGGTTATCGTATTCCTGAAACTGTTATTATTGAACGTAATGGAAAACAAATTTCTACTACTCCAGAAGATTTCTTCAATTATGTTTATCAAGTTGATGATAAAGGACTTTCTCGTTATGAAAATGATTTAATGAAGTTATCTCCTGCTGAAAGACGCGATGAAGAACTGCTTAAGGCTTGGCTTAAATATACAGGTAAAGGTTATGATAGTTTGATAGAAATGGCTGTTTCTGATAAAGAAGCTAAAAAGTTGAAACTTACTGCTAGTCAACGTAAATCTACAAAAGGAGCTATTAAAATAACTAAACCTGACAGTAAAAAAGATGCTCTGAAAGATGAGCGTTTTGGTTATTAACATAATAGTAAATTTGTAGATGAAAACATTACGTGTTATTGGACAAACTCGTTATGAAGATAGAGGTTATTCTAATGAAGAATCAATTGCTTATCTTCAGCTTCAAAAGCCAGAAGAAATTAATAGTTTTCTGACTTATAATTATGGTATGGATGATGACCGTTTTCCTTTAAGTTTTATTACTGAAGGTCAAGGTAGTCGTGGTATTAAAGATGTTGCTACTGTACAATGGACTTGGAAAACTATGGGTCGTATGAAGTTTACAGACTTTGTAACTTACTTTAATACTGCTGTTACTAAACCCGGTCAAAATGGTAGTGAATTTGAAGTTCACTTCTCTACTCATTGGTTTATTGAACAACATGGTCTTACTGCTCCTGATGGTGTTACTCAAGTTCGTATTCAGAAAGACTTAGGTGAATCTGCTTATGGTTATGCTTATCTTCTGAAACTTACTTCTCCTAATCCTGATGCTTATGTTGACCCTCAATGGTTGGCTAAAGGTATGTATTGGGCAATGAGTGCTCCTACTGTTTCTGAATCTTATTCTAAAGGTAACAGAAGTAATACTATGGGTCCTGCTGGAATGACTTCTCAACTTGAGTTTTATCGTTATTCTAAAGAAATAGCTGGTAATCTTGCTAATGTTGTTACTCAATATCAATTCCAAAATGATAATGGTGGTACTTCTAATCTTTGGATTAACGAAGAGATGCGACAGTTCAACTTGCACATGAGAGTAATGAACGAAGAACGTTTGTGGAAGTCTGAATATAATCGTTTACCTGATGGTACTATTCCTTTGAAAGACCATGATAATGGTAAACCTATTCCTCGTACTGCTGGTATGTTAGAAATTTGTCGTGAATCTAACTACGATACTTATGGTGAAGTTCTGACTCTTAACAAACTTGAACGTACAATCGGCGATGTTCTTGACCGTGATACTCAAGATGGTGATAAGAATGTAGCTCTTATGGGAGGTAAAGGATTTATTCGTGACTTTGAAATGGCTATCAGAACTGATGCTAAAGAAAACGGATTTATTACACCTCTTGGTGAAAAGATGATTCAAGATAATGGTGATGGTCTTTCTTATGGACGTTACTTTAATAAGTATAAAACTCCAGACGGATATACTATTACTGTTATTCATAATGCTTATTTCGATAAGGGTACTGATGCTGAAGCTGCTAAACAAAATGGTATGATTCATCCTACTACCGGTTTGCCTATTACTTCTCATCAAGCTGCTTTGGTTGATATGAGTAATTATAAAGGTAATCAGAATGTTCGTATAGTACGTCAAAAAGGACAGGCTTATAAAGCTAAAGTTATCGAAGGTATGACTGATATTCCTGCTTGCTGGGGATTGCCTAATACTAATCATGCGGCTACTGAAATTGATATGGCTCGTTATGAAGTTAAAGGCTCTATTGGTTTGCAGGTAGATAATACCACTAAGATGTTCTTATTGAAATGTGTATTATAATCATTTAAAAGAAGCTATTTAAGATATGGATTTTAACAAAGTAAATGAAGCTAATAAAGCAGGAGAAAATACTCCTGCTGCTTCTAATGTAAATACAGATAAACAGGTTATACCCCCCGTAGAGGATGGAGTAGATAAACAGCCTGCTAATACAGTAGGATTTAGAGATGAAAGTCTTGATGAACCTTATACTGAAAAACGAACTATTACTATTAATTTAGTTACTAATTATTCATTATATCGTAGAGTTAATGATAAAACATTACCTAAACGAATGGATAAGATTGGTAGTTGTGTTCGTAGTTCTCGTACTCTTTCTTCTAATAAAGGTGAGATTGAATCTTATTTTCCTGCTTTAATTGGTCTTGCTCCTAATAATGAAAACTTTATTTCACGGGTTAAGGCTTATCTTAATAATATTAGTGTTTCAGTTGATGAACTAGGTAAGACTTTTGATATTTCTTTCTTTTGGAATCGTAAACGAGATTATCTTCGTTTTAGAGCCGAAGAAGAAGCTATTGAAACTGCTTATATGAATAGTGACCGTAAAGGAGTTAAAGAACTTAGAGAAGCTCTTGAAGCTAAGATTACTAAGTTAAATCTTCTTGAAAGTGAAAAGTATAAATATGGTTATCCTATTGTTCTTGATGATTATCTAATTTATCGTCATTGTTTATTGTATAAAGATGTAGCTAAAGATATTGCTCTTATTAATTCTGACCCATCTATTAGATTTTATTTTAAAGATGACCAAAGAGAAGCTGAGCGTCTTGCTAAACATCGTCAGGAAATTAATTCTGCTAAAGGCAATTATGTTAAACTTCTCACGAATAGTGATTTGTTTGATGCTGTATTTATTCAATACTGTGTTGCCAATAATATTAATATTCCTAACGGTATGGCTATGGATACTGTTGATAAACAATCACATCTTGATAAATTTAGTACAAATGAACCTGCTAAGTTTAATAAACTTTGCAATGATAAAGATATTACTATTAAATCTTTAATTGAGGTTCTTATTTCTCGTGGAGAATTTATCAGAGCAATTCATAATCAGAATATTACTACTCCTGATGGTGAGTTCATTGGGGCTAATGTTAAAGAAGCTGTTACATGGTTTAAAAATCCTACTAATAGTGCTCTTGTTAGTGCTTATAAAAATAAACTTAAAAACATTTGATTATGAACATTGGGGAGATGCACGTGACGTTCAGAGAACTGGCACAACAGATGGGTATGCAGACCGTTCGTGCTATTCTCATGGAAGATATAGATATTTGTCTTAATGCTGCTATAATTGAAAAAGCTAGAAATGTAATAGTAGAAAACGTTGGACCTGTTCCTTATAATGATAAGGTTGCTCGACAAAATGCTTCTATTAGTCCTGTTAATGCTCTTAGAACTTTATACACAGCGGGTACTGTTAACGGCGGAGATATTACAGGTGGTGGAACAGAAGTTGACCCTTATAAAATTAATATTGATAGCGACGGAATAATGCTATATACAGGCTTTCAAGTTAGTTATAACGGCAAGACAATTTATGATTGCAGAATTATTGAAGCTGAAGATTTAGGTCAAACGTTAAGAGATTTCTGTAATCGTGCGGCGAAAGATGCTCCGATAGTTACTATATTTGGAGACGAATCTGGTATCAATGTTGATATATATACTGGACGTAATAATACAGTTAAACCTCAATTAGTTAAATATCTTTATATCAAAGAACCTGCTAAAGTTAAGTTTGATGAAGATAGAGAAGAAGATTGGGTTAATTGTGATTTACCTCCTTATTTACATATGGAAATAGTTATGCGTGCAGTACAGATTTATCTTGCTAGTATTGGTGCTACTTCTAATGGAGCTGATAAACAAAGTTAAACTCTAAATTAAATTAAAAATGAGACAGTTTTTGTTAGCGGGCAATGTCGCTTATGGAGCGAGCTTACCTCTTGCTGCTGGAGCGGTTGCTTTTACTTATCTTGCTAATGGCAAGGAAACGATTGACGCTGACGGTACTAAGATTACCGATAAGTTTTACATTAATCTTGGTCGTGAAGCAAATGGTCCAGTAGTTCTTCCAGCTTATAAGAAACATCTTACTTTTGTTAAAGGTGTTTATCAAGCTGCTACTACTTTCTCTGCTAATCTTACTATCGGAGATGTAAATGCTTATTCTGATTATTCTATTATGATTGTGAAAAAAGGATTAAAGTTCAATGAACGTAATCGTTGGACTGCTACCATTCATACTGGTCTTAATCCTACTGCTAATGATGTAGCAAAGAAATTAGCTAACCAAATTAATAATAATACTATTGGACATGGTATTAAAGCAACTGTTGCTGATGCTAAAATTACTTTAACTGCTGAGTCTAAAGGTATTGATTATGAAATTCTTGGTGCTGATGAATTAGTTGGTATTGCAGTCACAGTTACAACTCACGGTTTACCTGCATATGGAGATGCGGCTTATATTACTGATTTGGCTAATAAAGCTGCTGCCGATGCTGGTATCGAATATACTTATCGAGATACTTATACTGAACTGTATCCTACATATCCGCTTAATCCTTTGAAACAACCTGATAGTGCAGATGCTGGATATACTATCTTTACTCTTCGTTTTGCTGTTCCACGTGAAATGAAAACTAGAGATGAAGTTGTTCATCAGATTGTACAAATAGCATTTCCTACTGGAGCTGCTGCTATTGCAACTGTTGAAACTATCCTTAAAGCTATTGCTACTGAAGAAAAAGCATAACCTATTACCCGACTCGATTAGGTAAATATTAGGTAATATTAATCGAATAGGGGCTATTGGTATTAGCATTAGTGTTGATACTGATAGTCCCTATTCTTGTATCTATAAAAATGGAATTAATTCAAAATGCCTTTGAACAAGGTCTTATTCCCGGTATTGTTATTGTTATTTATCTTATAATTAATAAGATAATTGATAATAACAAAAGAAATCCTTTAGATGATATTGCCAAACTTCTTAATATAGTTACTAGAGATATTATTGAAAAAGATAGAGAAAAATCTAAAGCTGTTATTTCTATTACTATGGTTAATGCAGCTTCGGGATGTGCAAAGTTTGTTGCTTCTACTATCGTTACAAATAACGTTGATGCTAATCGTGACCAAATAGAATATAACGCTAGACATTTAGTTAATAGTGTTTATTATGATGCTTATTCTAAACTTAATATGTATCGTGGTGATGAAGATTATCTTAGTCATTATATGAAAGAAGAATGGAAAGAAGATATTTATGGTGATATTATAAATATTGTCTATAATAAAAATCTTGATTCTAATCAACGTATTCTTGCGTTTAATAAACGTATTGATATTAGAGTTAATGATTATACTGCTTATATTATTAATAAAGCATTTAAATAAGATAGTATTATGATAAGAGGTTATATTAATAATCCAAAACAGCTATCTAAAGAGATGCAATTACGCATTGCAAGTATGGCTGAAAAACAGGTGAGAATAGCAGAATTAGGCTTCCCATTGAACGAAAAAAATTGGTGCAAACTAACACAAGGGCAAATTTTAATTCAAGCACTAGAAGCCTTAGAATTGCTTTCTGATGAGCAACAAAAATCAATTATTAATTCATACAATAACTTGATGATAGAATGAGTGAACAAATAGATGATAATTATGTTAATGGTGTCTATGTAAAAGCTGATGGAACTGAACAAGTTGAGATTGATCCTCAATATGTTTATATGACTGTTCCTAGCAAATATGTTTGTGTTTATCATAAACTATTAGTTCTTATGGCACAATATGGACTTGATATGCTTAATGATTGTTCTGCTACTTGTAAAGGTAATAATAAGAATATTGTTACTTGTTGGAATATGTTTCAATCTGCTATGGCAGCATATCAACTTGGTCAAGATAAACTTGCTGAAACTCTTCTTAAATATATTAAAGGTCAACTTAATATTATTTATGAAGGCAGTGAACAAGTTCAGTATAGTGGTTCTATTACGCTTCCTGTTGATGAAGAAGGTAAAATTCATGCAATAGTTAGTTGTGGAGATGCTCCTAAATTTTATGTTGACCCTGAAACTGGTAAACTTTGGGAGAAGAAAGAAGAAGGCAAAGAATATAATGAAACTTATAGTCTTAGTGATGTTGATTATGATAATGAATAATGTGAATGTGTTCCATCCTCTACGGGGGGTCTACACTATGAATTTAGTAAACCTAGAGAACGTATGAAAACAATAGAAGAAGAACTTGGTAAAGTTAGTCTTACTTGTAATGGTCAATGGAATGATAGACCTTATGAAAGACTATGTATAGTTCATGACGGTTTCTATGCTAGCTATATATCTCGTAAAGCTGTTCCTGCTGGTATTCCTTTATCTAATGAAGAATATTGGCAACCTATTGCTAAACTTCGAGAAGATTTAGTTATTGATTATGAAACTTTCAAGAAAGAAATATTAGAACTTATTGCTGTTGTTCAAAGAGGTCTTAAAGCTGCTAGAATTGTAGTATCTACAATGGAAGATAGAGATGCTCTTACTTGGGAACAAATTGGAGTAGGTTGTGAAGTTTATGTTATTGAAACTAAAAAGAGTTATATACTTGATGAAATAACTCCTGTTAATAATGCAAAGAAATGGCATCTTGAAGCTGATTCTGAAATTGGTTCTAAATTTGTAGAATCTTTTAGTGGTATGTTTCCAAGAGCAATTGCAGAACGTGCAGTTGCTGATGAATTTGGTATTAATATTCAAGATAATTATCTTCGTCGTAATGTTGTAGTTAATTATATGGCACAAGTACTTAAACAGTATTTTGAAGATAATGCTGTTCAAATACTTGAAGGTCAGATTACTCCTGAAATGCTTAGTGAATCTGTTAAACAAATGTTTACTGCTTCACAGATTACTAATGCAGCTGATGAAGAAGATTTAACTGTTGTTGATAATCTTCTTAAATTTGCAGATAAAGACTATAATACAAATGATTATAGTGGAAAGGCTCGTAAATATCTTCGTAAGAATATGATTAGTGGTGTTAATACTCTTACTCAAGATATGATTAACGAGCCTAATACTATTTATATACTTCAATATGATTATTGTTTAGCTGGACAAACTATTGAACTTCCAGATGATAGTATAATTCTTTGGAGAGGTGGTAGATTATATGATGGAACTGTTAAACTAAATAAATGTAGACTTCTTAGTAATTATCGTCAAGAAGATATGTTTGATAAAGAAACTATATCTTTAGATGGTGATTGGGCTAAAGGTCAAATACTTTATCATCCTCTTGATTTAGGCGAAGATAATAAACAAGTTGAAATTACAGGTTGGGGTGGTTCTTATACTAATGATTTTTATTGGTTTTGGGATGGAGAAAAATGGGTAAGTATGGGTTTTGATTTATCTGTATATCTTACTCGTGCTGAATTTGAAGCTTTCTTAGAGAAGTTAAGAGAAGAGATGGAAAAGTTCTATGCTTGGCTTCTTGAAGAACTTAAAAAGATTAATGACCATCTTAAGATTCATGACCAACAAATATCTGAACTACAACAAGATGTAATTGATATTAATACTAGAATTGATAATCTTATTACTGAATATAATGCTAAGTTTGAAGATATTTATAATAAGATTGGAGATTTAAATAGTAATATTGAAGGTAGTATTACCAATCTTGAGCAATATATTAATAATAAGATTGAAGAAATTCTTAATAAGATAGAACAAGAGGGTGGTAATGTAAGTAATGAGTATAAACAATATTTTGAAAGTAATTATGTATCAATGTTTAAAAATAAGATTAGACCGGGTACTAATATTACTTTTGTTGAAAATGATGATGGTACTATTACTATTAATGCTGCCGGTGGAGGTTCTGGCGGTGGTGGACTAACCGAAGAAGAAGTACGTAATATTATTAATTCTATACTTAATAATTATTATACTAAGCAAGAAATTAATGATATTATTGCTGGTCTTGAAGGTGGTGGTGGCTCAGGCGGAGATGGTACTCATAATGTTATGTCTACAACTCAACTTGGTGAAGCTAGAACAGGTAAGTATCTTGTTATGAATAAATTTGCAGATAGTGAAACTAAACCTAGTAGACTTGATGTAAATTTTAATTCTCTCTATACTGATATTAAAAATAAATTAGTTGGAGAAGGATTTGGACAAGGTGGTGGAAGTGGAGAAGGTGGTGGAGTTGCTGCTAGTCAAATTCAAGCTTGGATTGCTGCTGTTGTTCCTATTGGTTCTATTATGCTTTGGGATACTTCAACTCCTCCTAATGGTTGGGAAGTTTATACTGCTGCACAAGGGCGTTTTGTTATGGGTTATATACCTAATGGTATTAATATTTATAATAATCCTAAACAAAATACTCTTGATTGGAGTACTGTTCTTAAAAATGTAGGTGATACTTATGACCCTGCTACTCCTGGTTTAAATATTGGAGCTTACGGTTTTTATATTGGTGGTACTGATTTACCATTACATCAACATGCAATTGCCGCTAGTTCTGGTAAATGTGGTGATGGTAATCATCATGTTGTAGTTCCTAGTAACTGGCGAGCAAATGATCATGGTAGATCTTTGGATCAAGATTGTAGACATACTTATCCTTATGGTACTACTAAAACTAATTATTGGGATTTAAATATTAATAAAAATACCAATTGGTATATGACTGGACCTAATATTAGTAGAAATGGTGAAATGGTGTGGACACAAATTAGTACAGATAATTGGACAGGAAATTATCTTGCTATTAATAAACTATTACCTACTGTTGCTTTACATTATATTAAACGTGTTTCTAATCCTTGGTAATTATGTTAAAAGAGAATGTTTTTGTTGGTACTAATTGCCAATCTTTTGATCCTAGTAAAGTTCAATGTGATAAAGAAGGCAATATGCCGATTCATATACTAGATAAGTATTGTGAAGAAAATGATACTAGATATAATATTTATCCTTTAACTGTTATTCAAGCTATTTTTGATGGTGTAACTGGAACAAGATTAGATAGAATACTTGCTGCTTGTAATAGTGTTTATTTAACTTGGGAAGGTACTTTTGCTAATACTGTTAATAAACTTGATAAAATTTATCGTCGTAAAGGATATATTATTACTTATCGTGATGAAACTAATATTAATTGGACACAACGATATAATAGTGATGATATTAGTGATGCTGCTTGGACTAATTCTGACAATTGGGAAGGATGGTCTTTTGATACTGTTATTAAAGATTTGTCTGAAGCTCTTGAAGAAATATTTACTAATATAGATGATTATAAAGATTTTCTTGATGTTATTACTAGTTTTATTAACGAGTTTGTTATAAATGTATTTAACAATCTTAATAATTATCCTGAACTAGTTAATATTATTAAGAATAGTACAGTTGAAAGTTTACCTATTATTGTTAAAGACATATTCAATAATATTAATGAATATCCTGAACTTAAGAATATATTTAATGAATATGTTAAACAATGGACTGAAACCATCTTTAATAATATTTCTTCTTATCCTGCTCTTAGTCAATTTATTACTAATGCTATTAATTCTCATGTAGAAACTACTATTAATAATATATTTGATAATATTGATAGTTATCCTAATATTAAGAATCTTATTATTAATAATACTGTTGATAAAGTAGTTGATATATTTAAGAATATAGGTCAATATCCAGAATTACAAGAAGCTATTCAGAATAATGTTAATGAACGAGTAGATTATATATTTAATAATATTAATAATTATCCTGAACTTATTGGTATTCTTTCTGATCTAGTTTGTAATTGTGTTCAGAATATATTTGCTAATATTAATAATTATCCTGCTCTTGTTACTTGTATTAATAATGCTGTAAATAGTAGAGTTGATTATATTTTTAATAATATTGATAGATTTCCTATTCTTAAGAATCTTATTGAAACTAAAGTAGAAGCTAGAGTTACTTATATATTTGAACATATTAATAACTTTACTGAACTACTTAATGTTATTAAAGGTAATATAGAAAATATCTTTGATAATATTGATAATCATCCTAATCTTAAAGTTGTTATTGAGAATAAGGTTGAATCTACAGTTGAACATATCCTTAGTAATATAGATAATTATCCTATTATTAAAGAGAAGATTATTCAATTCTGTAATGAAGCTATTGAAGCTAAACGTGGTGTAGCAAATGGTATTGCTAGTCTTGATGGAGATGGTAAAGTCCCAGCAAGTCAATTACCTAGTTATGTTGATGATGTTCTTGAAGGATATTATGTTGACGAAACTCATTTTGCTGAGAAATATATAGAAGATGCTCCTGTATATTATACTCCTGAAAAAGGTAAGATTTATGTTGATATAAGTGAAAGTACTGATTATAGTGGTAAGACTTATCGTTGGTCTGGAACTAAATATGCAGTTATATCTGAAACTTTAGCTTTAGGTGAAGTTACAGGTACTGCTTATGATGGTGGTAAAGGTAAGAAAACTACTAATACTGTTAATAGTTTATCTAATGAACTTGTTAGTAGACTAGATAGAGTTGAACAAACAGCAGAAGGACTTAAAATTGTATATAGTAAATCTATTAAAAATAATGATACAAATCTATATAATACTCCAAGTCCTGTTGCTCTTGTTTTAAATAATGCTAGTAAAACTGCTAATGGTAGTATGTCATCTGCTGATAAAGTTAAACTTGATGAAACTTTACCTAATCAAATTACTGAACTTAGTAATAATGTTTATACTAAAGAAGAAATTAATAATAAGTTTGATAATGTACCAACAGTAGAAAATACTTATACTAAAGCGGAAGTTGATAAAGCTATTGCTGATGCTATTAAAGCTTTAATTCCTGCTGGTTATGAACTTGTTATTAAAAAGAAAACAACTTAATATTAATCATGGTGGTACTGAATAAGTGCCACCATTTAAAGTTTATAAAGTTATGCAAGATATTAATCAACAATTATATGAAAATAAAAGCACACCTGAAGGATTTATTCCTGTTTATGGTGTAGTTATAACTGTTCCTACTGGAATATATATTAATGGGCAAAAAGATTTTACTTGTGATAAAACTTTTGATGAAGTAAAAGAAATATTATTAAAAGGCGGAAGTATTATTGCTGTTGATAATAACAATAGTAGAATTAATTTTGATAGAATTGATATAGGTAATAATAGCATTAGTGCTACGATTACTTATTTTTCTCCTAATGGCGGTGGAATTAATAAAATTGATTTAAGTTGGGATAAAGGTATAGCTAGAGTTGGTGGTGAAGAAACAAAAAGTATTAATACTTTTGTAGCTATAAATAGTAATCAAATCATTCAATCTTATGATATTGGAAGTATTACTATATTATTAACAAATAGTGGTAGTAAAGAAGAAGTATTGGCTGCTATTAATTCTATTTTTACTAATTTTGCTGGATTTGTTACAGCTATTGGTAAACCTAATTCTGTATTTCATAATGGTAAATATGGAACATTTAATGTTAGATATACAGATAATATTATAATTATTCAATGGAGCAATGCTAATGCTATTCATCATGTTGCTTTATCCGAAGATGGTTCTTATGTTTATAATACTATTCAAATAGTTGACCAAACTCTTTATAGATTATCTAATCTTACTATTGAACCAATAGTTAATCCTAAAATATGGATTGGTACTGCTACTCAATATGCAGCTATTGCTCAAAAAGATAACAATACTACTTATATAGTTAAATCAGACGCTTAAGTTATGGCTATATATCAAGGAGATATTGGAATACATGATATTAAACTTGGTAGTATAAATGTATTTGAAATATATCAAGGTTCTAAACTTGTTTATCCAGAGAATACTGAAGTTACTATTACTTTTAAATTGAATGTTTCCGGAACTGTTACTATTAATGGTTATACTCCTGCTATAAGTGAAAATAATACTAAATTTGTATTTACTATTCCTGTTAAGACTAATTATACTGCTAATATTACTGCTGAACATTATAAATCTCAAACTATTAGTGGTAAAAGTGGTTATTTACCTATAACTCATAATGTAGAATTAGAATGGGAACAAAGATTTATTTCTTATACTGTTACTTTTCCTACTGATGGAGTTAAAGTTTTATTTGATGGAATAGAAAAAGGAGTTATAACTAATGGTAAGTTAGTTGTTCAAATAGATGATACAGTAGCTAAAGATAGTTATACAGTTACATTTAGTGATAGTAAAGCAAGTACATATAATACTAGTGGATTAAAAGTAGTAGATAGTAGTATAGCTGCAACTGGTGGAAGTTATGATTTAAAACTTTCTACTAGTTCTGTTAAGACTGCTTATACACGAACTGACTATGCATCCTCCACGGGGAGTATAACCAAGGGTTCTACTTATACTGGTTCTTGGATTGAAACTGTTGTTAATCTTACTGCTAGTTTTACTAGTTCTACTACTTTAGGTAGTATAAGTAATAATGTATTAACTATACCTAATAATGAATCTACTAATACTAAAAGTGGAACTTTAAGTGTTGTATTTACTTTAGAAAATAAACAAACTAAAGAAGCTAGTGCAGCTTTAAATCAAGCTGCTGGTGCTAAAGTTTATACTGATTGGATATTAGATTTACAAACTGATGGAACTAGTGTTGAAGCTAAAGGCGGTACTAGAACTATTACTGCTAATGTTGCCCGTAGAACTTATAAATGGAATAACACTGGTACTGTTTATAGTGAAACTGCTACTCCTACTCTTAGTATTAGTGGTAGTGCTAGTCTTAGTGGAAATCAAATAAAATTTACATCAAACGAAAGCGTTTCAGCCCGTTCAGCGACACTTACAGCTAGTTATGTAGGATTGTCCAAAACGGTTACGATAACGCAGCAGGCAGGCGCAAAAGTGTATTCAGCGTGGTCTGCTTGGGCTGTTTCTATTTCGGCAAGCACGCAAACGATAGCTGCGAGTGGTGGTTCATCTACGATAACTACTAATGCTTCTCGTTCTCGTACTTGGACTTGGAATGGAGTTGGTACTACACATACTGATACAGAAACTGCTACACCCACACTTAGTGGTAGTGCTGGCGGATTTACTTTAAGTGGTAAAACTGTTACTGCTAGTAACAATACTACAACAAATAGTCGTAGTATAACTATTACTGCTACTAGTAATAGTGTTTCTAAATCTATTACTATAACACAATCTGCTGGTGCTAAAGTTTATGGTAATTGGTCTAGTTGGACTGTTAATATTAGTGCTGATAAAACTAGTATTGGAGCAACAGGTGGAACAGCTACTATATCAACTAGTGCTAGTAGAACTAGAAGTTATACATGGAATGGTGTTGCCGGTTCTGGTGGTACAGAAACTGGAAATGGAAGTCCTACATTAAGTAAAGTTAGTGGTACAGGTAATTGGACTAGTCCTAAAGTTACTTATGGAAATAATACTAGTACAAGTGGTAAATCAACTGTTATTCGTGCTACTATTGATTCAACTACTAAAGATATAACTATTAGTCAATCTGCTGGTGCTAAACAATATAGTGCTTGGTCTGCATGGACAGTTAATATTTCTAATAGTGGAAATGTTGCTGCTAGTGGAGGTAGTTCAAATATAACTACTTCTGCAAGTAGAACAAGAACTTGGACATGGAACGGAGTTAGTGGAAGTGGTGGAACTGAAACAGGAACTGGAACTCCTACTCTTAGTAAAGTTAGTGGTGCTGGTTCTTTTGCTAGTAATAAAGTAACTTATGATAATAATACTTCTACAAGTGCTAGAAGTACAGTTATTAGAGCTACAATGGATTCTGTAACTAAAGATACTACTGTAACTCAAAATGCTGGTGCTAAAACTTATAGTAGTTGGGGAGCATGGTCTATTAGTTTAAGTGCTAATGTAACAACTATTGCTGCTGCTGGTGGAAATGCTACATTATCTACTTCTGCTACTAGAAGTCGTACTTGGCAATGGAATGGTACAGGAACAACTTATACTGAAAATGCTAGTGGTTCTCCTACATTAAGTAAAGTTAATGGTGCAGCTTCTTTAAGTGGTTCTACTGTTAGTTATGGTAATAATACTTCTACTAGTTCCCGTAGTTCTGTATTTAGAGCAACAATAGATAGTATAACTAAAGATATAACTATTAGTCAATCTGCTGGTAGTAAATCGTATGGAAGTTGGTCTAGTTGGTCTGTATATTGTAATGCTAGTAGTTATACTGTTGCAGCATCAGGCGGTTCTGTTACTATTTATTATGGTGCTTCTCGTTCTCGTACTTGGACTTGGAATGACGTTGCAGGTTCAGGTGGAACTGAAACAGAAAATGCTACTCCAAGTCTTAGTGCAGGAAGTGGTGGTGGAACTTTAAGTGGTAGTACTTTAAGTTATAGTAATAATACTAGTACAAGTGTTAGAAGAACTAGAGTTACTGCAAATTATAATGGTGCTATTAATTTTTGCAATATTGAACAAATAGCAGGTAATAAAGTTTATGGTAGTTGGGGAGCATGGTCAGTAAGTATTTCTGCTAGTCCTACTAATATTGCTGCTGCTGGAGGTAGTTCTACTATTACTTGTAGTGCTGTTCGTAGTAGACAATATACTTGGAATGGAGTTGGACAGAATTTTCCTGAAACTGAAAATGGTAGTCCTACTTTAAGTAAATCTGGAGATGGTACATTAAATGGTACTACTAGCGGTAGTAAACTTACTTATGGTAATAGAACTGCTACAACAAGTAGAAGTACAACTGTTACTGCTACTTATGGTGGAATTACTAAATCTGTTAATATTACACAATCTGCTGGTAGTAAAGTTACAGGCAAAATGACATATCATACTGATATTTATGATAGAAATTCATCTAATTATACAGATTATACTAGTTATCCTGTAACACATGATATTGGAGGTGAACCTGTTATTTCTGGAGGCGATACAATTATTACTTATTGTAGACTTCGTAAAACACAACTGTGGACTTGGAATGGTGTTAGTGGTAGTGGTGGAACAGATACTACTTATGCTAGTGCAAAAGATGTAGCTATTGTAAGTCAATCTAACTGTACAACTACTGTTAAAGATACAGGTAGTAATAATATAATTGTGTTTAGTTCTGTTGTTCCCGCTAATTTAAGTAGTAATGCTCGTACTTGGTATTTTAATTGGAGATGGTTAGGTTCTAATAATACTACTATCCGAAATATACAAGCCGCAAATACTTTACGTGGTAGACTTGCTATTAAAAATGATTATTTTACTAGTTAAAATGTTGCTTTACCTATTTATTTAGATAGTGAAAATGTAGATTCAATATATAAAGGAGAAGCAAGTTATAATGATATTAAGAAAACTCCTATTGGTGTTTATGTATATATTCCTACTAATATTTCTATAATGAACGCTGGTAAATTGCAATTTTGGTTTGAAAATAAAGATGGTGGTGGCAGTAAATATACTTGTACTTTAAGTAGTGTTAGTACACCTTTAAATAGTGTTTCTGTATCTAATAGTAATAATATTATTAGTGTTACTGCTAATACAACTACTTCTTCATTTACTATATTATGTCAATTTACTATGACTTCTAATAGTACAGTATTTAATGTAAGAGTTTTAATTGAACCATGATGAAAATACTATTTAATATAACAATATTACTAATGCTTATATTGTTTATTTACTTATTAAAGTTATTTAAATTAATCACATAATTATGAACAATAAACAACTATATGAAAAACTAGGTCAGAATAGTTATGATAAAGTATTTCCTATTACTTATCTTCAAAATATTCTTGACAAAGATACAAATAATGATTTAACTGTTGTTCTTTCTAGGTTTAATCATTTATGGATTCCATATCAAGGAACTAGAGTTAATACTCGTAAAGCTGTTCCTGCTATTTTTAGACGTAATAGTCTTACTATTAGTTATTATGATGCTGAACATAATGTATCTATAACTGAAAGTTATATAGGTAGTAATCTTCAAGCTGGTGTTGAAACTAGTTGGGTTTCTGATGATAATTGGACAAAAATTCTTAGTGAGAAGTATCTTGAAGAAAGTGGAGCTAAAATTCCAATTGCTGATGGAACTATTGATTGGGATATGCTTAATGAAGCTCTTAAACAAATGATTGCAGGAGATGGTAAAGTTAATATTATTAATTATCCTGATGAAGAAGATATTACTATAAGATTAAGTCCGGGTTGTTGTAATGTTAATCGTCTTAGTCTTAAAGATAGACCTTATGAGCCTGAATATAAAAGTGGTAAAGGATATAAAATAATTCGCAAGGTCTTACTCCCCGTGGAGGATGATGCTAGTAATGCAGAACAGCTTTTATTTGATGGTTTTCTTGATGATACTTATTGTGAACAATATGGTCAAATAATTCTTAATACTGATAAATATGAAATTATTAGAACAGATTTAGGTAATACTGCTGGTATTTATTATGATACATATCATAAATTATTTGTTCTTAGAGTTAAGACTATTCATGATGGAGTTGGTTTTTATAATTATTATACTAGATGGACTATTATAGAAGCTGCTGATAAAGTTCATCCTCTACGGGGAGTCAACACTCCTGTCTATGGAAATAGTGAAGATTATAATATTTATAATACTTGTCTTTCTGATGAACGTCCAAGACTTGGTATTATATATGTTAATTCAGTAGATAATATTAAATATTATTTTAATGAAGAAAATCTAGTTCAAGTTAAGAATAATATTTATCTTAATTATAAAGCTGTTCTTACTCAGGATATGGTTAACGAAGAAAATACTCGTTATATTATTCGTTATGCTTTTGATTTAAGTGGTAAAACTATTACAATGCCTGTTGGTTGTGAACTTGTATTTGAAGGTGGTATTATTGAAAATGGTACTATTGATTTAAATAAATGTAAACTTACAGGTATGGTTGGTGAAGAAACTGAATATCTTCCTAATGTAACTTGTAGTAATTGGGCTATTGGTCAAATTGAATATCGTAATGGAAAGATTTGTTATTGGAATGGTAGTGAATGGAGAGTAATGGGAGATACTTCTTCATTTGATAGTTATACTAAACAAGAAATTAATAATTTACTTAAAAATTATTATACTAAGTCTGAAACTTATAATAAAGAAGAAGTTAATAATTTGCTTAATGGATATGTTACTAATGATACATTTAATAACTTTAAAAAAGAAATAAATCAAACTATTACTAATAGTGTTAATCTTGATAAGATTCAAAAAGCTATTAATGATGGATGTGGAGTTAATATGACTATGCCTAGTGCGAATAGTAATAAACTTAGTCTTCCAATTTGGACAGGAACTGCTACCCAATATGCAACTATTACCCCAGTTGCTGGAATGACTTATAATATTATTGATGAATAATGAGTTTAACTCTTGGACGTCAAGGAGGAATTGCTCAACCTCTTAAGAAACGGACAGTAGGTCAAACTAATATTGCTCATGTTTATGATGGTGCTAATCATATTTGGCCTACTTCTGTTATTCATTTTAGTGATTTTACTAGTGTCCAACTTAGATATATTTGGGGTAGTGATGATGGTCGAGATTTGGATACTAAATCATATTATGTTAATTCTCCTATTAATAGTTTAAATTATGTAGCTGTTGGTTGGTCTTGGAATTTAAGTCAAATTCCTTATCTATATTGGGGTGGCGATAATACTGACTCAGGTGCTGAATGTGTTATGTTTAATATTGAATCTATGATTGACCTTGAAGATAAAATGCCTGATATAATGAAAATGAATCTTTGTGCTAATTGGTTTGGAAGTTTGAGTAGAGGTCATGTTACTGTTGAATGTACTGCTTATAAAGGTGGAGTTATTGTTCATGCTTGGCAATTAAAGAATCATGAAATTGATGTTAATAATAGAGGAATGTTTATTTTTCCTTTGGCTGATGGAACTATTAATATGCCTGATGGACATGGTGGTTATAAAGAATGTTGGTATGGTGAAGTTATTAAAAGAGTTGCTAAATCTAATAATGAAGTAAAATATTTTAGAATTAATCCTGTTAATGATAAAACTATTGGTTTAGATAATATTAAAATAATTCGTCATGGTGGTGGTTATATTCATCGTGATGGTTATTGTTGGTATGAAAATAAACCTAATGATAAATATAAAGTTTGGAATAATCAAGTTAATACAACTGGTACTCCTTTAACTCTTGATAAACCAACTCTTAATATAACTAGTGATGATAATTATAGTTATGAATATCATACAGTTTTGTTAAATGAAGATAACACTGTTTATAATGATAATTATACTGATAACTATAAATTTATATTTGGTTTTGTTGCAGGTAATTCTGAATTTAGAGGACAACAAACTATTCAATGTTATGTTGGTACACAAGGTGGCAAAGCTGATGATGGTAAGACTTCAATAGGTGAAATAAAATATACTAAACTTAATAAAATTGGTGAATTGACAATATATAGTCCTATTGAAAATTAAATTAATGTTAATTACCAAACAAAGATAACGGTTTAAGTGTTATAGATTATGTAGTTCAAACTACAAGTATTAATCTATTTTTTTAACTTAAACCTTAATTTATTATGCAAGTAATTGAAAAAGTGAAAGTTGTTCCAGAGGGCTATAATGGTGCTGGAATGAATTATGACGGTGGTAATCGTCGTGATGTAAACGGTAAGGCTAATGCAGGTTTAACTCTTGGTATTATCGGTACTGCACTTGGTGCTTGGGCTTTGTTTGGTAATCGTCGTTCTGCTGGTGCTAGTATTTTAGGTGGCGCTGGTGGTGGAATGTTAGGTGATGGCTCTACTAATATTAACGTACTTGGTGCTACTGCTGGTAGTGGAAGCGGTGCTCCTACTGCTTTTCAAGCATGGGAAAAATCTTGTGAAGATACTTTAGCTCTTCAAGGTGGTCTTTATCAATGGGCTTTGACTCAACAGAATCAACGTTTTGAAGATAGAGAACGTCTTAATAGTGAATTGTTTGGTGTTTATATTGACGGGCGTAATCGTACTGATGCTCTTATTGAGAAAAATAACACTGACCATTTTAATCTTTACAAATATACTCGTGACGCTGATGATGATATCCGTAAAGAGTTATCTGATTTGAAAGCTGAATTAGCTGTTACTAAAGCTATTCGTCCTTATCAAGATAAACTTATCCAATGCGAAATGGAAAAGATGTTTACGGCTGGTATCAACTATACTGATAGAAAGACTTGTAATGTTATCTATGGTGTAGTTACTCTTCCAAATGAACCTACTGTTACTGGTCTAGTTGGACGTAATGCTTATGGATGTTTACCGTGTGGTTTTACTCAACCTGCTAGCGGAACTCCTGCTCAGTAATATTACTAAGTTTGATTAAGAACATAAAATTGAAAGAGATATGATACCTGTTAATCAATTCATACTAGGTAGTAGTGACCCTTTACTATACCCTAGTGAAAAAATGACTAATAGCATTGATGAACAAATTGCTTTTCTTCAAAGTCAAAAACAAGCAATTAATGAAGCTTATCGTCGTAATGCTATTCCTAATGCAAATAATGGTACAACTCAAAATCAGCAAGTTCCAACTCAAGGAATTTGGGATGCTATTGATGCTGAAATTGCACCACTTACACAAGAACAACAAAATATGCTTCTTAGTAACCAAGACTATGTAAATAATTATAATGCTTTACAAAGTATGGTTCAAGCAGAAGTTCTTAATTTAGTTAGAGGAAAAATCGAAGCTAGTGAAGATGGTAAACATTTACTTGAAGAACAACTTAAACTTGTTAAGTTACTTAAAAGTAAAATTGTTGAAGTTACTAACAAAGAAATGGAATTGTTTAAAGCTTTTAAAGAAGCTAGTAAAACTAATCCTAATTTAACTTATGAAGAATTTTTAAAGAAGTAATATTATGGTTGAAATTGGTAATGTTAAAGAGGTTATTAAAGATTATATTATTAAACAATTAGTATCTATGGGTGAAAGTTCTCCAGCTATAAGACTTTTAATTCCTTTGGCTAAAAGAGCAATTACTAATAATATTAATAGTTTTGATAAGTTCTTAAAACCTATTGCAGATAAAGATGGTATGATTGATATTGAAGGTATATTTGATGAAGAAATGGAAGTTATTAATAATATTGATAATTTTAATTTTGATATACCTTTTATTGGTGGCGGTAATATTTCTAAAGGTATTATATCTCTTGAAGTTCCTTATGTGAATAAAATTGTTGCTCTTAATCAAACTGATTTAGAAGTTTTAAAAGAATCATTAATCAGTTTAAAAACAAAGTAATATTATGAGAGAAATGCCTTACATTCAACCTTACCATGTTGGTAATCGTCGTGGCGGTAATCAAAATATTCTTGATGAATTTCGTGAATTTCTTGATGCACGTGGAGGACGAGGCGGTCGTGGTGGTAGAGGTGGCATGAGAAATCGTATTGGTTATGATACTTACGATACTTATGGTCGCTCTACTAATAAAAATGACCGAGAAGAAAAGATTTTAACTATGCTTATGAGCGGTGGATATAATGACGATGGCTATCATTTTGATGAGTATGAAGCTAAAGAAGTTGTAGAACAAATGTATCATGTTAAAGACAATAAGAAATATATTGGTGAAAAATATGATATGAATAAAGCTCATGAGATTTGTGAACGCTATAAAGAAGTATTGCCTAATGATGTTGAGCCTTGTGATGTTTATGTTGCAATTAATGCTCAATATCATGATTATGCTAAATTGTTTGAAGAATGGTTTGGTGGTAATATAGATAATAAAGTGTTTGAAAGTGCTATTACATTTTGGTTTAAAGATGTAGATTTTGATGGTGATAAAGTGTGGGAATATTTTCACATGAATAACTAGTCATTATTGTAAAACTGTAAAAGGGAATTATCTTCGGATAGTTCCCTTTTTTATTTATCTAAATTTTAGTATGGACAAATTTATTGATGTAATTGTAGATGGTATCCTTAGTAATTTTGACTTTGGATTTATGTTCATTGTTAATGTTCTAACTTATATTGTTATTAAAGTTATTGATTACTTTAACGGTGATGATAAAGTTCCTACTTGGCAAAAACGATGTGTATTAGTTATAAGTATTGCTGCTATGACTGGTATTTATATTGCTGCTGGATATGATAATGCTATTATGCTTGTTAATAGTGCTATTCTTGCTCCTGTGTTTTGGAGTTGGGCTGTTAGTCCTATTCTAAAGAAACTTGGAGTTGGCTATAAAGATATTGATAATACTATTGGTTAAGATTGTATGAGATTGATTAGCTAGGCTTGACTGACTAATTCAAGCCTGCTCCATCCTCTACGGGGAGTATAGCTTGCCGAATTTGGCTAGTTTTAAGCCTAGCTGATTAACTGTACATGATTTAATGAAAGTCTTGTTATGAGCCTAAAAAGTGGCTCTATGGATGTACATAAATATTTACAATATTAAATTTCAAAATAGTAAAGTTATGAGAGTTATTAAGACTAAACATTTTCCTTTTGGTGGTTATAAAGCTATTAATCTTTTTGGTATTATATTTACTAAAGGTGAATTAAGTAATAAAGAACTTAATCATGAAGCTATTCATACAGAACAAATGAAAGAGATGTTATATATCTTTTTCTATATATGGTATGGTGTTGAATATCTTATTATAAGACTATTTCATATTAAACAACATGATGCTTATAAAGATGTAAGTTTTGAAGAAGAAGCTTATGTTAATGATGATAATCTTAATTATATTAGTGAACGTAAACATTATACTTGGACTAAATATCTAAGTATTAATAGTTCTAAAACTGCTTAATTAAAAAATGTTAATAATATTGTTAAACTACTTGTTATTAATAATATAATTTATATTTGTAACAAACTAAATTCTAAAGATATGGAAGATGATAAAAGAGTTAATTATAAGTTAGATGCTATTAATAAACTTATTAATAATCTTAAACTTAGTATTTCTGGTAATAAAGAACATGATGAGCTTGGAGAAAATAATGTTATAGTTAATCTTGATGAGATTAGTCAAAAGATTACTGAATTACATGAAATGGTTAAAGCTGAATTTGATGAGTTTGAAAATCAACATAAAAGTGAATCAGATGAAACTCAAACTCTTCTTAATAGTCGTTTTGATAAAATTGATGCTAAATTAGATAGTATTAAAGCTGCTGTTGATAGTATGAAAACTACTATTGGTAATAAACTTGATACTATTAATTCTACTATTAATAAAGTAAATACAGATATAGTTGCTGCAATTAATGCTATGAAATCTAGTAATGATACTAAAAACGATGCTATAATTACTGCTCTTCAAGGACTTGTAACTCAAGTTAATCGAAATACTAGTAATATTAATTCTCTTAACGGTCGAGTTGATGCTCTAGAACAAGCTTAACATGAATTTTAATTTAGTAGAGATGTATAATGGCTTGTTAAGATTTAACAAGCATATACTAAATGAACTTGCAGAAGGACTTAAACATCTACCTAATTTAGATGGAGTATCTAAAGGAGATAGTTTAATTATTAATGAACAAGGTAATCCTGCTTGGGGTTCTACTGCATTTATTCCTACTTTTGAAAATGCTGCTTATGGTATTGAATGGACTAAAGATGACAATGATATAATCAGAATTGGTAATGCTAAATTTCATAGAGAACTTCCTATTCAAAATAGACTTAAAGGTTGTGTCTATAATGAAAAGAAAATCAGTTATTTCCTTAATCCTACGGGTTGGGCTAAACCTCTTGAAAATGGTCTTATTCCTCCTCTTGATGGAAGTGATGGCGATGTTGGGGTAAGAGTTCCAGAATTTTATATGTGTGTTAAAGATACTGGTACTAAATATCAACTTTGGATAAGCGATTTTAATATTGATGGAACATTTACTAGAGTTCATCCTTTTATTATAAGTCATACTAAAACTATGACTAGAACTAGAGAAGATGGTAAAGAAGAAGTGTTTAGTGCTTGTATTAAACATGATGATACTAGATATTTAGGAGGAAATAAAAGTTCTTCTATTGTTGCTACTAAATTGCAAGGTAGACCTAGAACTGGTATTACTTATGATAAAGCCAATGAATTTTGTACTAATCGTGGAGATTGGATTGCAATGATTGATTATCTTGAATATTGTGCTTTACAAGCTCTTTGTTATATTGAGTATGCTAATTTTGATAATCAAGCTGCGCTTAATACTAATTTAACTAGTGATGGATTTAAACAAGGTGGTCTTGGTGCTGGTGTTACAAATTTAAATTGGGATAGATGGACAGCTTTTAATGGTAATAATCCTATTGTACAAACTTATTGGACTGCTGAACATAATATTGGTAATGGTAGTACAAATGGTGATCATTATGAACTAGGAAATTATAATGCAGATGGAAGTAATTTAAATACTTATCCTGCTGTTTATCGTGGTATTCTAAATTTCTTTGGTGATATATGGACATTTATTAGAGATGTAGTTATTGTAAATCGCAATGCAAATTATAATAGCGTTTATCTTCTTAAAAAAGGAGTTAATCATTCTGATATTACAATAGATAATATTCAAGATAAATGTTATTTTATAGGTGACCAAGCTAATACTGATAATTTTATTACTGAATTTGATTTTAGATTTGGTCCTTATTTTGTTCCTAATAAAGTTGGAACTAATAAAAAAGCTGATTATAATTGGAAAAGAGGTAATAATGGACAAGATACAGATAAAGCTGTTCGTGTGCTTCTGCTTGGCGGTTGCGCTCCTGACGGTTCTTGGGCTGGTTCTGGTTACTTTGATTCTCCTTGGGTTCGGTCGGATTCTCTTGCTTATGTCGGCTTCTTTACCACAGTTAAACTTGATTAAATAAGTCCACGTGGAACTGTTGCTAGGAGTAGTTGGTTAATTAATTTGTTTTCTGTTTTTGTATTTCTCGATACTACTCCTGCAACAGTTTATTATAATAATATTAAAGGTTATATTTCTTAAGATGATTGACATTTAGATACAGTGCTTCTGCTTAGCAGTAACGCTAAT